>Ga0123355_10001856_pt1 | contig 29618 bp, 18 predicted proteins | sample TergutEmb28metaG_3_FD_89872 | JGI IMG/M metagenome (GOLD analysis project Ga0123355, IMG submission 89872) | Embiratermes neotenicus P1 segment gut microbial communities from Petit-Saut dam, French Guiana - Emb289 P1 | ecosystem: Host-associated > Arthropoda: Insects > Digestive system > Gut ... | reverse complement strand
AGTTTGGGGGGGGGGGGGAAGAAGGGGGGAAAAAAAAAAAAAAAAATGGCGTATTTGGGGGGGAAAAGGGGGGGGGGGGGGGTTGGTGGTGATTGGAGAGTGTTGTATAGCAATGGGGAAGAATGGACAGCCGTGGGAGTGATAAATATAACGTAAAGTGAATTCATGTGGTTACTTTGTTACTGTCCTCGTTGAAGATGTACTTAGAACGTTCCCCCATTGGTATCTGTCTACCAAACTACACAATGTTACTGAAACCGTAACTACTGTTAGCGTAAAGTTGCCACACCTAAACTAGGCTGACTATGCACAGCGGAGAACAGTTGTGTTTGACGGTGTTCTTATTAATAGATATATGTAACACAGAACGTGATGTCATTCACCAAAACCCTTCGTCAAACCTCATAGTTCTTCCACATTGAAATGTAGCATTGAGCCGCATTATCCGGCTGCTCTCCATACTAACACCAACCAACAATACATGACGCATGCCTGTCATGTCCCGTGTGCCGCTTCGCTAATGTCTGTCATGGAATTTCAATCTTCCGTGATTTAAACAAAACATCGAGTCCTGAGACAGTAAGTGGAAACAATTTACTGAGGAAAAGGGCTAAGCACTACGTTTTTGGTCACTTACTAGACTGGTAATTCTTCTCGCTGTGTTATGATGGGCGTGGGATTGCGTTTTCGCCATTTTATAGGATTTCTGTCGACGAAAAGTTCAGCATATTAACTTAAACTTTGTTCTTGTAATTATTCCATTATTTTACTGTCAGCGAGCTTACCAAGCAGATCCGTCAGTCGGTAGCAAAGAAGGCTACACCATTTAGGAAGTGTAAGCACTGTCCAGAGCAGGTTAGTGCAGCCCTTTGTTTTCCTGGTTTTAAGTAACATTTTCAGTAAGAAGAATGTGTAACATTGGTGGAATGATTCTGGCAGCCACTACCGCAGTACTCGGAGAAAAACTCTATCCATGCAAATTTATCCACTACAAATCACAATGAAATTAATCTGAATTTTATTTAAAGATTCAGTTCGTACCGAGCAGTAAACACATTTCGTCTCGGTTATAGAAACCGGTCAGTTAATGCTGTATAGGGAAATAATAGCTGTTTGTTCTGAGATCCACACACAATACATAAATACACTGTGTGGGCAGAATTTTGTGAATGTTCCATCTGATGGTATATACAGTGTAGTAACTAATGGACTTAATGTTTAACCATCAGATACCGCAGAAAAGGGATGTTTTCGAGTATGTATTGGCTTCTGAAGACAGGCTTTCCTTCGCAGCCTCAATCGTGATGTTTTTTGGACGTATTCTTGACGTGTTTTATAACTTTACGATTCATCGTGTCCTGAAATGTAGCTCCATGTGGACTCGTAAATACTTTCCAATGTCTTGGAAGAGTGTCCTTAATTATTTATCATTTTTCATATCGTCACATCTTAAAAAAAATTGCTCTTTCCGCAAGTACGATATCTTTTAGCTAAAGCCGAAACATGTCGCATAATTTAATAAGAAACTGCAAAGGTGCATTTGTGACTAACCGCCTCCCTCCCTCCCTTCACCCCATTTAATTTGCACATCACAAAGGGATGTCGCACACGCAAAATGTAACATCTTCATCAAGGCGGTTGTGAAAAGCAGCGTGAAGATGTTTTATCCATACGAGATGGGCACTTCGCAATACAGTACATTGAAATGTTCTACTTAGCCACACTCTTGAACTGTGCTGGTTGTATAAGGTCGAATGGATTGATGTTTGTGTATGATAATGTAAGGGAGGGATCGGTAATGGCATACTGTCACTGTCTTCGACCTGCGTGGAGGAGACCATCACAGTGAGGCAGAAGAACTGATTTTGGAATATGTTGTAAAAACCCCAAACTGCAGAATCTGCTTAGACTGCCAACCAGGTGTCCCCGTCGGTTAGACACTTTGAATTGTACAGTATATACGTATAAGTGTAAGTACTTGAACCTCCGGGTCGTAATACTAGGGGGTGTGACTGTTAACGCCAGGTGTTCTGCAGTACACATCCCTTGCATCAAGTCCTACTGTGTGTATTTTCTACAATATGGCATTTAATCCGTTCATTTCTATGACAGCAATCCGTCCTTCTTTTCCACTACTTCTTTTGATCTTCCTATTTACATTTTATCTTACATAAAATGTTCCTAAATTCCGCAGTCCTATGATCTCAGTACAGGTAATTTTTTCCGTACTTGCTTTCTCGTCATATTTATTTATATCCTTACCCTCCAAACGTTTTTCTTTCCAACTCTGTTTTTCCTTGCCTTTCAAACACAAAGGAGTATCATCCTCTTTATATCTGTAGAGGGGATATTGTATATGATATATGTCTTAGATATTAGCAGCTTTTCAGGCAATAAATTTTTAGTACTGAGGCACATTCGTTTAAGCCGAACTTCGTGGCCTACTGGCTACTAGCAGTAGCACAAGAACCGAGACGGAACATCGAGAATCTGCTGGTGAATTGTGCCGCGAAGGGTCTCAGTATCTCAGTCCTCTTTCGAAATTAGAAGTCCCAAGGGTCGAACGTTGGTCAGACTTAATGTAACAGATATTCGTGGTTTTACTCCGGCATTTCAGCACAAGAATATAATACCGCATAGCCATGTCCATGAACGTTCTTTCCAGTGCATGTACTATTGCCGATACCGGTGGCCACGTGATCTAAGGCGTGGGTCTACGGCCGCTCACTTGCTGGGATTATGGCTTCGAATCCCGCCAGGGGCATGGACGTCTGTCTCTTGTGATTGTTGTATGTTGTGAGGTAGAGGTTTCTACATCGGCTGATCACTCGTCCAGAGGAGTGCTACCGAGTGTGATCGCGTAGCCGTAAAGGGAGGTCATGACCGGCCATCGGGTCGAAGCGCCCCACCCCCCCACCAAAAAAAGACTCTTTGCTTTTAATCCTATCATTCGACACCAAATGACGTGAGCAATTTAAAACGTCGTTTTGCCTTTTCTATATCCCACTCCATGTAATGTAAACTGTCCAACATCGCACAATAATGCCATCCCAATTTTTGACATCACCCTCCATATGAAGCGCATTCAGTGTTTATGTCATTAGCTGTGCAGACAAGCGTCATTTGTTTTCAATATGCCGACGGTCAGTGACATCTCAAATCTCTTGTGCGGGAAGCCAAAGCAATAACACATGTTTGCTCCAATAATCAAATTCTCACGAATGCACTGTCAATGACATTTCTGACGACTCTGTTTTGTTGAATAAGAATTATGTTTCAGCCATTTCAGCAGTGTCGCTGCATGTATGTATAAGTTTTACTGTAGACGCTGCTGCCAACCTGTGCTCTTGGCAGCCTGTGGGACCGACTGCTCTTCACTGTAACATTTGGTTGCCTCTTTTTCTTCCCGCCGAACCTGGTGATCGCGCGGGCTACGGCGTGGGTCTGAGCCCGCTCGCTTGCGGGGACTGTGGCTTGAATCCCGCCAGGGGCATGATTGTATATCTCTTGCGAGTGTTGTGTGTTGTCAAGTAGAGATATTTGCGTCGGACTGATCACTCGTACAGAGGAGTCCTGCCGAGTGTGGTGTGTCTGAGTGTGATCGTGAAGTCTCGATAATTAGGAGACTCTTGCCTGCTAGTGGGTGGTGCGCCATGGAAAAGAAAATTTCTCTGCCGAGTGTAACATGTGTGTATATCATTGTCTGCACATACAAACCGATGAATGCTATACCAGTGAGCTGTGATACTCTAGCTTGCAGACCGGACGGTGTGCCGGGATGCTACTGATGTTGTGTGTGCTTATAATAGTAAGAATATAATAGTGTACGTGTATGGCATTGCACACTTTATGGATGTTGAACTCACTGTTTTAAATGTTTTAATAACTTAAAAACATTAAAAATGCGAAATATGTAAGTGTTTTTAAATATATTTTACTAGGCACAAAAGTATTCTATTTGCTTATATCAGATGCAGACAAATGCCGGGAATGCATTGCTGCACTCTTCGTGAAAGGGCCTAGTCATAGAGACAGATTGGATAGGAATTCAGTTTGCTGCAGACGTTTGTTTACATATAAATTAAAATTTTAATTTTTCGCGTAAAATTGAATGCGTTGTACACTTTAGTCCTTAATTCATGAGATTACTGACATAACACTTCGGAAAGGATCGATGACACATTTCCTGAGAATGACGTCTTTGTGTCATGTGGTTTGTCTTAAATAGTGGTTTTCTCTTAAAAGAATTGCGACTTTCATATTCGGATTTTCATCTATTTCCTTTGCCACGTGTATGATTCGTTGCCTTCATTTATACAAAAGTTGCCCTTTTACTGTGTGATTCATAAAGAAAATAACATTTTCACGAGTTTGTAATTAAGTTAACTAGTGGGTCTACGATTACATGTTGTCAGTTGCCGGAAAATTCCTACAGTTTGTAATTTGCTCCAAGGTATCACATAAATAATGCATACTGATTACTTAATTACAGACATTTGACACTACTAAGCGTCTTATCGCATTACTGTGCATATTATTCTGGATAGTTAGCATAATTAGGTTAATTGTATGAGCAAGCTGTTTACACTCTCAAAGTACAGAATTCTTGATTTTCCTGTTTTAGAATTTACTTATCACCATCCGCGTGTTCAAAGCAAATATTTACTTTTCATGTATGAACTGCAGTTTTTCAGTTACCTTTAAAGTTATGTGTTGCTGTATCTGTACCCTGTAGGCAGTGTTCATTTTCTATTCCTCAATACAGTTATAGAATGCGAAATACGTGTATAGACATTCAAGGGGACGCTCGTCTGTGTATGAGAAAGTGTTGTTAGCTGTATTGAGAAAGTCACAGTGTACTTTACTGACAGCTCACAGATCCTTCGAAAATACGGCAAGTTTGAAGCAATTTGGAAACTAAGAAATAAATAAAACTACCTTCAAGAAGTCACTGCAATATTAAATTGAGTTGGCATTTGTTCAGTTCGGAATACTTTGTCTTCAAATCTTGTATTGAAGATTTAAACATTACGGCTTCACTCCTTTTTTATATAGGGAAGTTAAATCTGTTTTAACCCTAAGGAATAAAAAATTGAGGTGCTTGAGAAAGAGGTAACAGGAGAATATTTGGATAAAAGATAAAGTGAAAGAAGGCAGAACATTCTGCATAAAGAAGAACTTCACAGTGCGTAATCTCTGTTTAATATTGTTAAGATAATCAAATCAATGGTATGAGGTGGATTAAGTGTATAGAAGGGGAAACATTAGAAATGCATACAAAATTTTAATTGGAACATGTGTTGCCAACTTTTTGCCCTCTCATATGAGCATGAGTAATTCAGGATGCGATTTTGAGTTTCTCTTGGTGGAGGCTACCTCCTGTAATGTCGTACAACTTGGTAGCGCGGTATCAGCATTTTGTTTGAACTGCTATCTCCATTTCGAAAACCCGTAACCGTCACTTTGAAGACGGAGGCAACATCTTCCAGAATACATGACGTAACATTTTTGTTTCGCTTTACTGCTGTTATCATTTTCTTTCCATCTGATAACTTTTGTGTCAATGATCTTCACGTCACATCCTTTCCTATAATGCAAATCACATTATTTCTTTTGCTTTTCCTGTCGTGTCTAAGTGTATGTTAATAAGCTTAATATACCTTGTTTTTAACAATGCCTGTGGTATAAAAATAGCAGATTTGCAGTTCACATTTTTAAATAGATTCATAAGAGTTACATTTCCTTGGATTTACTTTTGTTTCTCATGCTGTTAAAACCTCTGTCCAGGAACCAAGAGTACATCCCCGTATTTAAAGCAGCCAGCCACGCCTCGTTCTTCTGATGTAAATGAAACCAACCACCATCTTCGTACTTTAATTTATTATGAAATGTCTTATTACAGGCTCCTTATTTTATGACAAAAAGTTGTTAACCTCTTCGTATCAGCAGGTTTATCTTACTGACGTACACGTAGTCCAATCAGCTGACTGCCCGGCCCCGCAAAGCAGCAGTGGCGGGTAAGGGTGGAGACGTTGCGGGAAGTGACACAATAGTTGTTGGATAAAGTAAGGACTTTGTCTTACCACTATTTTTACAGTTAGGATAATGAATATTGTGTCTGTAAGCGATTTTAAATCCATGCTTCAAGTACGACCCAAACATGGCTTTTTTAATTGACAGACTTCTATTATGTTCTGCGAATAAAGCTTCTAATTATACCGCTTGTTCCTTTCTGCTGTTTCATCTTGCCATTTAGTGGCAAAGTCAAGAGGCTAACGTAACACGGTACATAACAAAACACCTCAAAATACGTGCATCTGTAACCGCACGACTGACGTTATTGGGAATGGAGAGTTCAAAAACATTTTGTGTAGACCCGAAATGAAGATATTTACATGCGTAACATTTTTGACACAAGTTTTTTACGCGTTCGAAAAATTGCAAACAGCGTCTGTAGTTTCGTCATGTTTGTTTGTCTGTCTGCCCTTCCACTCGCCCGTCTGTCCGAATGGAGCAGCTCGACTCCCACTGAAAGGGTTTTCATAAAATTTAATTCAGCATTTTTTCGAAAATCTGACGAGAAACTTGAAATTTTATTAAAACCGGACGAAAGGAACGGGCACATCACTTGAGGACCTGCGTATATTGTGATAATATTTCTCTGAATTCTTAATAGAACGTAAAATATTTTAGACAAACATTGCGGAGAAATTAAAAACAGGCATATTATGTTGAATAACGTTTTTCCGAAAATAGTTCCGTTTATGAGACAATTTTGGAAGAATAGGACAATATAATAAGGCGCATGCGCATTGCTTGCTGGATAACCAAGGATAGAGATTACACTCAGAATGTGTAATACGTATTGGTTTTACACGGTAAGTGGTTACGCGAACGCGTCACAATATTATATTTATGCATGCCTCGCCGTGGGACAGGATAGCGAAGGCGGTATAGAGATTTACTACAGGCTGGACGGTCTGGGGATCGAATCCTGGATTGTGAGGTGATTCCCGCACCCGTCCAGACCGGCCCTGGGTTCCACCCAGCGTCTTGTAAAATGGGTACCGGGTCTCTTTCGCAGAGGTAAAGCGGCCGGGGCATGGCGTTGACCACCCACCCCTTCCATCGCCGAGGTTAAAGAAAATGTAGAACTGCATCTCTACTCACCTTCTGAATCTTCATGGCAGGTTACAGGGTTAAATTTTATAGGTGTGATGCCTGTCTTTATTAGTGAAAGTTAGAAACTAAAAATTGAGTTTCAATAGCGTGTTGATTTTTGTTTTGTTTTGTTTTGTTTTGTTTTGTTTTGGGAATTAAGTAGAGAAACCGACTGAGTTGCGCTGTCTACAAGTCAAGCTTCCTTCGAAGCATCCGTGTCAGACAGCGAACCTGAATTGTAGCCGTGTTCAGAGCCAGATATGAAAGGCACAAACTAATAAAATGACACATCTCTCGTAATGCGACCATCTCTGCAGTTTGTGTGAAGAACACAATAAGATGCGGTAGTGGTGAGAGGTGAGAACGGAGCTTGTACTGCTGCATGGCACAGTAAGCAGAATGCCGGAAACGGAAAGAAACACACAAGCAAGTTTTCACAATAAATGTATGAAGACGAAGAAGAGAGGATGTCAATTGGAATGGCAGGAAGGACAATACGAATGAGCTACGATATTGGAAACTGCAGAAGATATATAGACATGAGAAAAGTAATGAGAGAATTCAGGTTCGATGAAATGAAGATTCCTCCAAATTATGATGCCGTATAGAGAGATAGAGTGATCCCTGGCTTCTTTTCCAAGACATACGCAGTCCAAAAGAACTCTTCAGAGCCTGATTATTCGTCCAGGAATAACGTATTGGAACATGAAGACGGAGACATCAGATGTCTCTGAAGTTTGTCGACTCGGCGTCGTATCCCAGAGGACATGAATGTTTATTATTTTAAATGCTGCCATGCGTCTCTTCTGACGTGCATATTAATTCCCATGTCTTGTGCTGTTTCCAAATAAGCTTTGTTTACCCAGGACGTGTTTAAGAATGTGAAGTAACATGATCGTGAATGGACAGGGGACTGTGTACGGCTCAAATTATCGTTGACTCCGATGGACGGTGGCAGATTCCGACGGTAGACGGTGCGTAGTTCTTGAGGACTGGCGGTCCGTGACTCTTATTTTGCCTGATATTTTCCGCACAATTGCAGCGACACAGAGTTCCGAGCAGCAGAAGCCTTCTGTGGCGTGTGTTCTTGTCAGTGCGGTAGACGTCAGCGTCGGTACGAAGACGTCCGAGTTACCAGTCGTCGATAAAATAGACCTTGGTGAAAAAAATGGCTGCAAGTAATCTAGGCTTTGTTTGTTATCACTCTTTTATCTGATGGTATATTTTTCTAACTTGCCCGTCTTCAAAGTTCTGTTTCTTGTGTTTTTTTTTTCTGTATTTCGTTCATTTTGGTTTTGGTTGGCTTTATCTTAAATTGTAATATTGCTGTTATATCACAGATTAATAAAAAACGTGTTAAAGTGAGTCCGTCAAATCGCGTAGTTCTTGGATAGCAGTTACCGGCCTGAAGCACATGAATCAACAGTTTTAATTCTTTATAGCAAAGAGAGACGCTGGGTGTTAAGGCAAAGAAATTTCCAAGGATCTGACAGCCAATTCAAGGTAAAATGGTAATGAAAGTAATAAGTCCGTTGCTCATACGCAATCAATGAACACCACCACCACCACTACCACTCCTACTCCTACTCCTACTACTACTACTACTACTACTACTACTACTACTACTACTACTACTACTACTGCAACTTCTTCGCTTATTTAATTTATCGTGTCCCAGTTGTATAAAAGCGTTTATTTGTAGCAGTAGATAGTTTCTGTGTACTTTCATGCGTAATTTGCTGCACACAAGGGATTTTAAGCACTCTCATCGGTGTTGCCGGTCATTCAATCCTAATGTATTTTGACGCTGTGCTGTTTATGTGGGGGTCCTGACGTTTTTAACGTTTTAATGACCATCTTCATGGCCAAGCGGTTTTCTCGAAACGTCTTTAACCACTTACCCAACAATACAGGGTCATTCTCAGATAATTGAATTCTGAAATTGCAGCATCTAACTTGTAAAACGTATATATACCCTGTGCTTAACGTTCAGTTCAGCGTTTAATGTGGTGGAGGTGTGATTGAAACAAACACAGCTTCTAGCACTTCGGTGTGAAATATTTGCAAATTATTTCAGTAAATCTATTAACGATTCGAAGAATGGACATTTCTTGGATTAGAAGGGGTTTCTCATAAACAACTCACAAGATTAACTGTCAAATGCATATTCGGTCGTTGTATACAAGTTAGACAAACATATTAACAGTGTGAGTCAAAAGGATATGTTTGTAGTAAAGGACGCTGTTTAAAAGGAAACGCCATTTTTACTGAAAGTTTAACCTCCTTAATTGACATGTTTTATATGAAGGTCTCTGGATTTGTGAGAGTTAAATCGTACAAAACAATAAAAATGTTTGTTAGTGATCTTGTTTTGGACGTATAGGTTGTCACGAAACGTCGGTACGAAATTACCATTACTTGCTGCGTATTGGCCTAGTATAGTGCATTTCTTTTCTGATCTTATTTTGTTTTACAAAAATATCATAGACGAAAAATACAAGTCGATCAGGAAAGAAATGTTGCTGATTCTAGATTAATGGAAATGTTATTTAAAGGTGAAGTTGGTGTACGTCATGCAGGTACGAATGAAGTAGAAATATGGATATGATTAGAGAGTAGAAATTAATTTGAGAAGGTGGCCTTTAAAGAAGAATTCCATTGGTCTCTTGAAATGACGGTGGAAAGAAAATCGCCATCGGCATGGATGATCACGTATACTTGCAACTTATTAAACATTTCTAAGACTAAAATTAACTTCATTTGTACGTAAGGATTTATTTCTTACCGCGCAGTAAACACACTCCGTCTCGGTTACGAAAACCAGTCACTTAAAGCTGTGTAGGGGAATAATCGCTGTTTGTTCTTAGATCCATACGAAACACATCAACACACTGTATTGGCAAAGCGTAGAATTTGTGAATGTGAAACTTAGTGGTATATAAAATAACAGATACGCAACATTTAAAGCCGTTTCAGTGTTAGTTTCAACCTGCTCTTCACATGTTCCGATCCTCCTGCTGATTTCACGGCACGGCAGGCTGCCTGGTCCAGCTGTGGCCATACACCGGCAGTATCACTTTATGTGTGCATTGTTGCGTGCAATGTTTTCCCGCTGTGTAGGATATCTATTTACACAAGCTAGAAGAGGGTATTAGCTGCAGCTTGACAGTTCACCCTACAACCTATTACAGTTTATACGTCGTCGCTAGGTGCCCTATTAAATAAAAAAAATTGTATTCATTTGAACAAGGTTACGTATTACGGGTATTGTGTAACAAAAACTGATATTTATAAATTTGAACTTGAAGACATTGCTTTTAGTCATGTAAATTGTTGGCTGCACACGAATATCTTCTCCGCCTGACAGAAGCATCAATTAGCTCAAACCCACCGATGCTTCAGCGACAGAACCCGTCCGTCCAAGACAGATTCTGGAGACGGAATTGGTCTCTGAAAAGTCGGGTAATTCGTAGAAACTGAAGCACCTGTCAGCCTGAGAAGATAGTACTGATTTATTTTGCCCTTAAATCTTCAAAGCTTGTGGCCTGTTCTTTCAAATAATTTAATTTTTTGGATAACTGTTTTAATTAGAATTAAGTTCTTCAGCAATTTACGCCGTGTCATTGAGTGAGTGTTGACCGACATTTCGAAGGATCGTAGTGCCTTCATCTTGATGGATCAAAGAGATTGACACCTCAAGATGTAGGCATTACGATCCTTCGAAACGTCAATAGCCACTCAGCGCCGCATTCCTGAAGAACTGGAATTTTAGTAACGCCACTGTAATTTGAAATGACAGGCCTGAGTCTTGATGCCATTTACCCTTACTGATCGGTACTGCTTCCATCTTCAGGGTCGATAAACTTAGGCGGCTTCTAAATCCAAAAGACCAGAATACAAACATCAACATTAAACCCTGAAATCATACAAAATGCCCCCCCCCCCTTTAAAATAACCTTTTAGACCCTGTTTTAACTATTACCCTTAAGTAAATGCTCCTCGGAAGTTACTGGCTTTCCTGTCAGTATCACAATTTGTCAGTAGCTAAAATACTATGAAGATGAAAATTAGTGTGAATTGTATTTAAAGATTCAGCTCGTACCGCGCGGTAAAACGCATTGTGTTTGGCTTTAAAAACCGGTCATTTAAAATGGCTTAACTGTGTGGTGGGGTTCCAGTGACAGATTATTATGAGCTTTCGGGTTCCAGGGAACGTTATGAACGAGTATTTGAGCTTTAGTCAGATTCTTTAATGCTGTGACGTAGGGAGGTGGCGTGCAGTTTTAAACTGACTGCAGTGGGGATTTTTATTGAGTTACGGACGAGTTGAAATGAAAGTTTCATGTCGTCTGTAGCACTGCTTAATACACAATGAGTTGTTGGGAGCCACAGGTAGTGGCAGTACTGCTTATTATGCTATAAACCTAAGAAATGTGATACTCTTAACACAGTGTTAGGACATTAGTGCGTGGGAACAGAACGAGAGATGATAATGGGCCTCGAAGTGAAATGAAAGAGAACACAACTTTTGAAATTGCATGGTATTATGCAATTCAAAATGTTGCTGCCTCCTTCAGGTTGCAAGACACTAGATCAGGATAAATGAAACCATATTTTATCATTTTTCTTTTTCTTTCATAGAGAAGCGAAAAATTAACACCTGCCGCAAAATGAGACGTTATCAAATGCTTAATATTGCTAAGAAGAAAAATTGTGCGTGATATCAGGTTCCGTCCCGAAAACTGCGCTCTTCTGGGTTATTATGCAGAGAGTAGTGGTAATTTATTACCGACTTTTCGGGACTACCTATCGGTGTAGCTTGGTATTTTTGCCATGCTATAGAGCTGGGCTGCGACTTACCGCCTCCTATTATTTTGTTTTAGATTGTCATTTATGAATCTAATACTTCCGTTCCTTCCTCCCACTTCGCTCATGTCAGTGTTCTCTTGTGTCTCGCTGTCACACAGGTTAGAATTCCTTCCATCAGGAGCTTATCTGTGACCAGTTCCACTGACTACCCCACTCCCCGCTATCCAACCACTTGCTACAATCCTGTTAGCTGACACCATGCTATTGAGACATTTTCATTGTCCACACACTTCCCTATATAATTTCTGTTTTGGGGGCTACAGGCTTTCTTTTGGATTCTTGAACCCTAAGGATGGGACCGACAGGCTTCCCGAAACGTCGGTAAGAAATTACCAGCACGCGTTGCGTAAAAACCCAGAAGATTGCAGTTCTCAGTTGTCAAGAAAAATTGTGGTTGTAAACCTATGGCTTGTATGAGTTTTTTTTTTTTTTTTAATTTGTTGGTTTTTCCAGGACTGTCGTGTTATGTAGGGTTAGTTGTTGGGATGATTCGTAGACAGTGAATGGGAAAGACTGTTCAAGGAAGCGGTCGTTTATGGGTTCGAGGAAATGTCCGGTAATTTTCCTGTATGGTCTGAGGAAACCCATGCAGAACCTCGGTATAAAGCGTGACTGTACGAAGGGTCATCCGTTACCTCGCAGCTGTAACCAGGCACAAGTCCGGTTGGCAAGCGATACACAACAGAAGCCGACGTCAAGCAAACTGCCACTTCATAGACGCTTAACGCAATTTTTTTTACGCCAGGATACAAGTCTTGGTGTCACGGTGGGACAAATGTTTGTCAGTGGTGAATAAGTGGAAATATGGTGTGATCTCAGAACAAACAGCGATTATTTCCTTATACTGCATTAACTGGTTGGTTTTTGTAACTGAGACGGAGTGTGTTTACTGTGGGGTAAGAACTGAATCTTTAAACATTCTTCAGTTTAATCTGAGTATCTAAAGCAGTGTGTCTTAGCCAGGGTTTGGTGAGAAATCGTGAAGTAAGTGTAAAGAAATTTTAAATGAGAGAAATGCAAAAATCCGTGGAAATATTGTTGTAATTTTTGTCCGGCAGTTGGGAGTAATGGCGTAATGGCCGTCTCCTACCAACTGCATCTTTGTTTGTTTGTTTGTTTGTTCCGCTCCTGTAAAGAGGAATTTTCAGAAATAAAATTTGAGAAACGCTGCTGTAGTGGTCTAAGTTGTAATAATGTCTCTCTTGTATGTTAGGAACAGACTGATAAATTACCTGGAGGCCTAGGCTGTGGTTGTTTCTATGCTACACTGCATGCAAGTGTGTCCAAGTAGGGTGGTGTCTGTGCACGCCAGGTGTACTGTCTTTGTGGGTTGCGACGCCGTGTACTGTGTTAGACACGGATACGAGTGGTACAATGGTCATTTTACAGAACATATCTGAATATGTTTTCCTTCTTTGCTGTTATTAATTTTATTTACGTCCTTCCTCCGAATAGAACTAGGTCACTCCTTTCCTCCAAAATTTGGGTAGCTACATATTCACAAGACTTACAACTGGCCGTATTCCAGAAGACAGCAAATACCTGCCCAGTGATATATTACGTCATATTATGGTTTACATAAGTTTACATACATATTTAGTCTAATGACTTTTAATAGTTAACTGGTCACTTCGAAACGAAAAAAATTCTTTTATTGTGAGTACCATTTCGTTAAATTTGCCTAGGAAAATAACCGATGTTTTCCTACAAATGTATGGGCAAAATTCATAAATCTTTAAGGTTAAATACAGTGAATCAAGCATTGGAATAATAATTTTCTCTTATCTTTGACAGTTTATTAGACGAATTTTATATAAGATAGAAAAAAATTGCAGTGCGGAGTAATATCGCATTTCCGTGCGCTGTGTCCCATTCTCCTACCAAGTCGGCAGTGCGCCATGCATACAGTGTTGGGCTGAGGTGAAGCCTCGTGGCCAGCACTGGTGATCCCACTGATCTGACAGCAATCGATTCTGTTGTCCTCATGCCTAGGTAGTTGCCAGTGTGACTGGGTAATATTATCACATGCAAATGAACACCAATTCCACGCAACGACTGTTTTATTAGTGCTTCTGCAACTGAATATCACACCACATTCAGTGACGTGTGACTCACACGTATCACCAGCGTCCTTAGGTCAGTATCATTAAGGCCCACATGTGGATGCTCATATCTCTACCCTCTACGTTGTGTTTGTTGTGTGGTCCTGTTTTGCAGTTGTTGTTGCTGAAGATTCATGTCATCTCTTACTCCACACCATGATAGCTTGTATTTGCCGACGTTTTGACCTGTCTTAGTACCTTTATTTTCAGGTTCAAAACAAGTCGCATAAATCAGACTTTAAATTTTAAACCACATTACCAGTTATTATTGGCATATATATTACCTTCAAACATAAAAAACGTTTAATAATATCATCAATAAATTCTACGTGTTTCGGTCCATAAGAACCATTATCAGGCACTAAAGTACATGATTTAAAACAAGTGAATATGCAAGTAGATGTTTTGAAATTTGTGAGACCTCATAATTTTTTTAAGTTTACAAAGTTGTCGTACCATTGAAATGTATATATATATATATATTCTATTTCTCGCATATATTTGTTGGTTATTATATATTAAATATATCAAACAAATTTATGCGAGGAATAAAAAAAGAATATCAAGTATAAACACTTCAGTGCTATGACAACTTTGTAAACGTTTGTAAAAATTTGCGAGATATCTCAAATTTCTAAACATCTATACGCATGTTTGCTTATGTTTTAGATCTAGAATTTCAGTGCTTGACAATGGCCTTTAAGGACTGAAAAAGTAGGATTTATTTTTAAAATTGTTAAAAGTTTAATGTGTTTGTCGGTAGTAAATACATGCCAATATTAGTACGTCACAGCACAACGGGATGGATTCCATTAAAATTGATACTGTACAAATCACTTGCTTGGACCTAAATATGAAGTCACTGCGATTCCGCGAAACGCGGACAACTATTTACGAGCTGTCACCACAGCGTAACATTCCAGGAGACTGAAAGTAAATGGAAGTTCTCATTATTTGCGAAGTTTTTGTGATCCTTTCTGCCTTCGTATACAGGACTAAATAACTGACAGTTCCTTGGCACGTAGCGATAGGTCTGTTTGTACAGGCTGCCGTCAGAGTCAGCGGTTTATCGTGATATTAGTGTCGTCGCTCATACTGTCCCAGACCCGACTTGCTGTTTGCAAAGGAACCATCACCCGCACACCGGAAATACATAAAATGTTATTTACTTTGGTAACTAAATAGAAGAACAGTGTATTTTTTTCGTCCAATTTCTCCGGCAGCCCAAAGAGACTTGATTTCTTTGAATGTTCCCAGGCTTTGCCCGCTTGTCCTTCTGGTAAGAGCACAACGTAGATACAGATGATTATGGCCCACTGGTGGATCATACTAACAGGGGGAAGTGGAATTACTTAGATAAAACTCTGTCTCAATGCCACTTTGTCCACCACAAATTTCATATGAACTGGCCTGTTTCCGAACCCAAGTTTTCTCGATGAAACTCCGGCGACTAACGGCTCCAGGTGTTGCACGGCCCATAAAGAGAGGATTTCGTGTAAATTTGACGTGAATATTCAAGTGATATCTCACAGAAAACACAGCCCTTGCCCTTGTAAAATGAGATTGGTGATGCTGAGGGAAGTAGCGTAAAGCCTCTTCTTGTGAGATTAACAGGAACACAAAACGCATCCGTGCGATTGGAGGAGAGTCGTGTGGTATTTCTAGTTGCCACTGGGCTCGTAACAGAGAAGTTTTCCTGCTTGTTTAACATAAGTGCCTCTCAGTACATGCAATGTTCGTTGATAAAATCTATGATACGAGTGACATCTATACAAGTCCCCGGTGCATTAGCAATTTCCCCTTTCACTTCCTTAACATTTCGCCCTATCCTGCTGTACTTTCTGCCCATCATTTTTTTTTGCGTTAGTACAGTCGATGACAGTAAAGACACAATGTTAAGCCGTGCTATGGTTAAGGCGATTAGTTCTAGGCCTGTCACAACAAAATCCTGGATTCGATCTCGGGCCATTCAGTGTAAGAATGGTGGACGGGATGGCACTGGAACATGTCGTTGTCCCAGTACTTCTGTTTTCCCTTCACAGTACCATTCCACCAATGATCCATAATAATTCATTCATCTCATCACTGATGCAGTATAATCTTAGCAACTGACAGTGTTGTTAGACAACACCCACTCACACACTTATATTACGATTGCCCTTTCGCTGCTGTCTGCCATTCTACAGTAATGTGGAATAGTTTCGTCCAGACAATCACGGACTGGTTGAGGAAAATGGGGTGCCGTCTCATTTTGCTGGAAGTAGGGCCGAGGGAAATACGACCACAGCAGTAACTGTGCTGTTAAATTGTTCGTTATGGCCCGCGGATACACCCCCGCTGCAGCTGCATTTTGTACCCTCTCGCGTTTTGCCTTCTCTTTCTAGATACACAATTGACAGCAGCTCAGTATTTGCAAAATGTGCTGGGACAGTAAAGATATTACATCGAATACAGCGACTGGCTGTGGGCTGGGTGTCGAAAGAACTGTGGTTCAATTTCCAGCAGGCGTAAAAGATGTTGATCTTGTCCAAAATGTCCAGAACGGCTCTGGGATCCGCCCAGCCACATATTCAATGGGTGTCAGGGACTGCTTCCCAGGAGCTACAGCGGCCCGGAGGTGAATCTCACCAGTCAGTTTCATCTGGTTCCTGCTGTCAAAATGGGTGTAGCTGTACGCTCAAGGATATCTTTTCCTTCACTGTACCCTCTTAAAGATCCAACTTTTTTGTTTGGATGACTCGAACTGCTTTAACTCCTTAGTTTATGTACCACCAGGTTTCTCATTCAAAAATTCTACCTTCTGCACAGACAGTGTTGTGTATGGATCTCAGAACAAACAGCGATTATTTCCTTATATAACATTAATTGATGGGTTTTTATAACCGAGATGGAATGTGTTTACTGCGAGGTACGGCCTGAATACTTGTATATAATGCAGGGTAGTCTTAAGCTTTAATAATTCATAATACAGCATACAAATTTGTACGCGACTTGAATATTTATTACGATGTCTTAAGCTGAAGATAGTGACGGTATACTCGTATTTGTCTAAGACGACAGGACGCACCAACAAAATACACAATGTCGTAATCCAGACATCAGCTCATGACTGATCAGTGCAATGAAGGTCTTCAAACCTCATTTTTTTATCGCTTTTGTCAAGCATGACAGAAGCTGCTATTATTTCGTCATGTCTGCATGCGCTTCCGCCTGGACCAATGAGCCCCCAGGTAGCTAGCCCAAAGGGCAGCGTCACTAGGTGGAGATCAGAGGGCGCGCACAATTCAGCCCTCAGCCCTTTGAGCTGCCGAAACTCGAATAATCGGGTGTTGTGGAGAATGATTAGTTCAAAAAGAACACAATATAATTCAACACAGTAATAACAGTTGTATTGATAAAGTTAACAAGGCGTAATAGAAAACAAGTGGAACTATAGTAAAAATAGAAAACAGAAAAAAAAACATGCTTTTACTAACACGCATTCGGCCGATCGTGTTTCACCTAATACAGTGTTCGAGCCCATCGGCTTACGTAAGTTTACTCCGTACATCTACCAGTACACAACGGCCGGTTCCCGACAATCACAACACGATTCAAACATCGGCCCGTCGTAAACTTACATCATAACATGAAAACACGGCAGATACAAAACACATGTTACAATAAGCCAAGTAGTCGGCCAAATATAACTACTGCCGTGTGTAACCAGAATACAAACAGAAAATAACACAATCACTTAAAATGGATGTTTGACTCTTGTACAAAATAATACATATTACTCACACCCGTATCAGCCCCTATTCGAGGCAACTCTAGGCAGACGTCGAGGGACATGTTCAAAGAAAACGAAAACGTGAATACAAAAAAATACAAAGACTAAAACTAAACTTTTACCTTCCGGACATGCCCCGACGTCTGCGTAGGTCTCTCTTGAAAGAAAACAGCTGAAGAAGGAGCTCCTCGCTCCTGCCCCGGGCAGAAGAAGAGTCGGAGAGTTGAACCCAAGACGAAAAGATCAAAACAGGAGTTGAAACAAGAGTGAGTGGGACAAATGCCTTTTCCCCAGAGAAAAACCTCGGAAAGCTACGCCCATACCTTCTACTTCTCCACGATGGCCAATCAACAGACGATAGCCTTATCAGGAAAGAAAAAGGGGAGGAAATGAAGCCTCGAACCAGGTCCTCCAAGGCGGACGGCTCATCAGCTGAGCTCGAGTGGAAGGATTCCTGTAAAATTTTACACTGGAAAATTTTACGAAAATGTCGAATATTAAATTTGCTTGAAATGTGATAAAATAACACGTAAGCCTGTGTGCTTGAAGACTTAGAATTTTTAAGCAAATATCGCTCTGGGTTTGTAAGAGGTATTAAATGTTATAAATACAATTATTAGCGAAATAAACTTGCATACGTAATGTAAATTTTTAAAGAAAAATCACGCAAATTACGAGATAATTAAACAGGACGAGTGACCCCGACAGAGTTTAGATGATCGAATATTTAGTACAAAGGAAATGCGATTTTCATGACACATAATTAGCTTTAGGAACAGTTACAAATTACATTTGCAATATTTAATGCATGTAGATACATGAATAACGGATTTTTGAAAGAAGTATAATAGCACCAGGCCTCTATGCTACGTGTACAATTGTGAATAACAACAGAAAGTGTGACGTCTATAGATCAAATGGCTTGACCGTCTGAGAAGTGTCCAGGATGCAAAGATCCGAAAACGCCTGGATGCTCCTTTATGCCCACATTTCCTATTTTTACAACTAACTATAATCTGTGAAATGTTTATTTTTTTCATTTCATGACTAACTTCTTTGATTGATAAATCTTTGCTTCTCTGCATTCTTCCTGTGTTCAGCATCATCATCTTCCCTGCAGTGATGTTAAGCGTTATGCCCCAGCTGAACTTCCAATATTCTATTACCCCACTGAAATGTAGCTTTTGCTAGGTATGGCGCAGCGAACAGCGAAGTTTTGTATCGACGTCACGTAGCAATTTAGCTTAACGGAAACACTCTACGTCTTGTGTACGCGAGGCGCAGGGTTCATATCTCACCTTGGATATTGCTGTCCTTTCGGTTTTCGTTGTCTTCCTGAGCCATTCGTAACAAACACTGGAGTGCTGCCTCAGTTTAGTCCCAAAGCATGTGCATACTGATTCTTTTTTACTAATCGGTTTGCTATTCGACGGTGTAAATCTTCGTTCTGAAACCCAATGTTTCACAATTGGCTGGTACGGCCACCTTGTACAAGTTCCGCGAAGAACGCGCGGTAACGTTGGAGGTTGGAATATTTAAAATCAAAATATATTTAAAGATTAAACCCCTTCATTAATTGAGCGGAAAGTGTTAATATGAACTTGACTTCTATAGCATTAATATCAACATATAGTAATATTAAAAAGAGTTTCACGCCTCGGCTGCTTTACCCCCGATACCTGGGCCCTCCGGTACCCACTGAATAGGAATCCGGGAGGGTTCCATAGCCGGTTTGGGCATTTTGGTGACGATCAGCGGAAGGTTAACGAACCAAAGTGAATGTCGTCTGCAAATTCGAAGTAGACCAGAACTACGAAAATCAGACTCTCCCCTTCAGTAATTTCACTGCATGCCTTTGATGAAAGGAAGGCATCGTAATGTGGAATGTTTTAAATATTTCTACACGTGAGTATTTTTCAAGACGTTCTTTTAAAAACTATATCTTTACTTAATGTATATCTTAGTTAATTCCCTTGCATGCTGCCTTCATTTCGTGTATACTCAAATTACGTACATCATTTAATTAAAACGTTTAAAATATACTAATACACGCCGAGAGCGTCAGAGAAAAAGATGCTGAGGACGATATTTGGGTCTAAGAGGATGGAGATAACAGGAGAGTGGAAGAGTTTGCATAACGAGGAGATTTATGATTTGTGCCCTTCACAGAATAATGATGGGCTATCTAATCAATACCGATGATATGCGCGGAGAAAGTGGGACATACAGAGAAAAAGAAGCACATTTAGAGTTTTGGTGGGGAAACGAGAAAAAAATTTCGGAAACCAAGGTATTGATGGGACGATAATATTACATTTGTTCTTAAAAGAGATGAAATGAGAGGGCGTGGACTGCGTTAATCTGGAACAGGATGTAATCAAGTGGCGGGATGCTGTGAACACTTTAATGAATCTTCTGGTTGAGGTTTATGTTCCTGTGAGATGCTACGTCTCGTCACTGGTTAACTGATTTTCGACGTTTCGAAACAACGTAGCTTCTCATTGTCAAGGTTCCAAACGTCTAAAATTTCCACCATTGAAAATGAGACAGCTACGTTTCCTCGAACCCAACATCCAGTGACTCGGCGTCATATTCGAGAAGAAGTAAAGTCTTAGTTAGCTACGCCACTACAAAAACCCAAAAATTAACAAATTTCTGGTTGTGTAAAATGCGGGGAACCATGTCACTAGCCGTGGAAATGCTGGCTGCTCAAGAAAGTGTTCGCTGTGTAGTTATGTAATATTAATCTACCCGGAACTGTAACAAATGTAATATTAATCTACCCGGAACTGTGACAAAATATCTGTATACGTGCACTACGTCTGTTGACCAATCAGTCGGATACGTGGACTTTTATCTGGCAATTTTGCTACTTCTAAAACAAACCAACCAGCTCAGTCGTTAAGGAATACCAGTGGGTGAACGCAGACATATGCATATGACTTGTATTTACACATTCCCTTTGCTCCAAAGTATATAATCTATAAACACAATTACTGGAAATAAATTAAGTGCACTTTTATTTTGTCTTTTGAAAGTGCCCTTATATTTTCTCAGCACCTGCAGTAAACAGGACAGCATCCAGTTCCTCTCTCTTACTTACTGTCTTTCTTTTCAACATTTCCCCTCCCATACGTCTCTTCATTCCCTCATCTCTACTACATGCTCTCGTCCCTGACCCCTCTCCGCACCTCTCTTTTCTCGTTGTCATGGTAACGGCATCCACCATCCCTCCCTCTCCGCCCCTTGACCCCGGGTTACAAAAGGTCATAAGGTCGCTATGCCATGTCTATGAATATTGTATAATATAAATGTGAAAGTATGGACACATAAAACAGTGATGGCCCAATTATTAACAGATCAATGACACGTACAACAGTAATAGCCTAATTATTAACAGAACACTGACACATATAACAGTACAAGCCTAATTATTAACAGAACACTGGCGCATAGAAAAGTAGTGACCTAATTATTAACAGAACACTGGAGCATAGAAAAGTAATGGCCTAATAATTAACAACATTGACGTATAGAACAGTAATGATCTAATTATTAACAGAACACTGGGGCATATAACAATAATAGCCTAATTATGAACAGGACACTGGCGCATAGAACAGTAATGGCCTAATTATTAACAGAACACTGACACATAGAACACTAATGGTCCAATTACTAACAGAATACTGTCACAGAGAACACTAGTGGTCCAATCATTAACTTGCACTGAAACACTCTGCGATCTTGTTTGGGAAGTCCAAAGACCGAAGTCAGGCATAGCAGCTGCGAGGTCTCGAGTGAGAGCTTGATGATTGCTGTGCAGTGATTTTGGTTTATTTTCAACTGCCGTATTTCCTCTCTCTTTTTTAGCTTACACAATTTTCACTTGCAAATATTCAACCATTTAACTTCTGTCTAATTGGCATCCAAAACGTCTAATTTAGACTCCACATTCATTATGCTGTTTCATCCAAACAGCTTTTCTCTTTTAAATATTTCCTCAATATAAAACTAAATATGAGATTTAACAAACTGACCGCAATAGAGTTGATACTTACGCACTTTCAGTAATAAACATCTCTTTATATATCCCATTAAAAATATTGTAAATTACACGCCGCGTGTTTGGACAGGGGACAGGATTGAGTGGAGTATGAACTGCACACAGCTTGGACTACCCAGTATTGTATCGCCATTTCTGTCACTTCCATGTTTTACACACTCAAGTATATGCAATTATGCAAGACGAGCCAAAGGTGTTCAATGCAAGACTCAAACCATGTGGACAGCTGTACGTATGTATGTCATTCATCATTTATTAGATAGTTTCATAATTCCGTCCTATTTTGTTTCATGTCACCGGTTGTTAATAGATTCACTGCTTAAGTATTTGTTTTAGACACGCCGTTACGTGTATCCTATAACAGATAAATAAAAGACAGGACAGTATAAAACAAGTCCTTTTTCAGCCAAGATAAAGGAAAATTTGACAAGGTGTTAAGACTTAATAAGAAGCCATCATCAGGCCAACGGGACCAATGTAGGGGGGGGGGGGGGACGACGACGACGAAGACACTGCAGTGTATTTTATCTAGTACGATCCTTTTTGTGATATCAAAATTTGGCTTTCATAGTTAGGTCGGTGGCGGCTTGTAATTAAACCGAAACATTTAGCCATTTTTCTCTGTATCTTACATCAATGCAGGAGTTACATTAGAGTATTGTGCCCTCTGTATCTCTTACCAGTTGATTCTTCGTCTCTGAATAACATATAAGAATACTCACTGATAACAAAAGAAACAGTATTTTGCGCCTTTCCATACTCCATTGATACGCTGGCACGTTCAGCGTATGGGCAAATCCAATATCCGAGCAACCAAGGCAGCTACGAGGCAGATTAGGGACTTGCGAGATCTAACACCATATAATATGGTAAGAATTTGGCAAATTTCGGAAAAACTGCTGCCTCCATTTTCAGTTCTGGAGACAGTGCAGGAAAGCCTGACGTTCCAAAGCTAATAAACGACACAAGATAGGTTCCATTGCATTTCGCTACGTGTAACTTCACTTGTATTTCCTCAATTCATGACTTCAGTATTGTGTACTGATTCTGTCGCTTCCGTTGTCTTGGTCTTACCTCTTACTTTTACGGTTTGTGAATGTCATTTCGGATGGTGTCCTGTAAACAAAGCGAGAAAAGTTCGACGGAAAAACATGGTTGTCCAGAAAAAATTTGATCAAAATCGGTCGAACGGCTCTCGAGTAATGACACCACACACCATGAACATAAATTTGTTTCATAATTTAATTAACTATAGAACGTAGAGAAAGTGTTACATACAACATCAAATCCTTATTTTAACAAAATTTGTTTACATCATATCTATGTTTTATACACATTATTGATGTATACTGCCTGAAGATGAACCCAAGAGGTTCGAAATATGCTGGAGTTGATATGTTTTCATTGGGAAGTATACACACTATTTTGTAATTTCCTAGTATTTTCTAATATAAATATCGACTAGTGCACGGACGCGAATAACACCAAATTTTATCTCTATTTGTCGAGGAGTTTCAAAGATAAAACAGATAAACGGACTGACACGCCATTTTACTCTACGTTGTCCGGTGATTTTATGAAATTTATTTAATGGGTTAACGAAAATTTTTACACAGTAATTTAAATCGAATTTTGCATCATTTTGAACTTCCAGTTTTGTGGCTGTAAACAGTTCGGCTCTTCTGCATGTACTTGGACCTGGGATATCTCACTTAGTACTGTGACGTTGCTGTTATCTGGACGAAGAAATAATCTCTGCTAGAATCCCTGCTGTACAACTCTTTTTCTTTTTTACCACAAAGCTTTGCGCCCACCTTCGTACCGAGATTTTCATCCTTGGGTAAAGCGGTCGGATTGTGAAGCTGAACACTGATCCTTTCTTCTAGGCTCAAAAATCAGTAACGTGGGGATTACAGTTTGGTGTTTATGCAACCCCGGGGAGAAGTTTGTTCCACTCTACGTTTACCCCCTTTGAACATTCAGGCCCTTCTGTTCAGAGTGAAGAAGCTGCAACAGAGAACACACTTGTTCGATAGCATGACCATGAAGTTAGTGTTGTCCTTAGAATCTTCTTTAACTACTTACCAGCCTTCATATCCACATATACCAGAAGATTTGAATCTGTAATATCGACAAGTCTGTAGTACCGACGCCTGACAATAATCAGATTAAATAAGAGATGGATGGGACAGCAGGAGGCCAAGGTCATTGTTCAGTCTTCTGTAGCTGTTAGATTTTCTTAAAAATTTCGGTAAGCACACAAAGGGTCCCACTGTGCAACGGATTTTGTTTGTGTTTGACTGTGTGTGTTGCGCAACAATATGGATTATTTTCGATAGTTACAAACATGGCCAGACGATGGCAGTAACAAACAGCAGTTTTTGGTGCCTATGCTTCAGTCAGTATTAGAGTCTCGATCTTTCAGGAAAAATTTAGATAACTTACAGGCCTATATTAAGTGACGTTTTAATTTTTAGCTGCCCGTCAAAAAGTGCATTGCATGGCGGTGTGTCAGTATGGAAGCCGTAGCTATAGATCGAAATCTTCAAAATTCTCTGGTAAAGGTCACCCCTTAACGTGAAACAGAGAGCACAGAGAGGGTGTGGATTTATAGTCTTACTCATTCTTAACCTCTGCACTGGATGGGAGTGGGTGGTAAACGCCATGCATCACCTGTTTTACCCTCTGGAAAGAATCCCGGTCCCCATTTTAGAGGAGGCTGTGTTGGCCCCGAGTCCGGTCTGGACAGATGTGGAGAAGGGGAATTGTTAGTTCCTACCGGGGTTCGAACCCCTTACCGCCCAGACCGTAGCGAGTTGATAAACTGTCCGCGTTATCGCGGTTGTTATCGGGCAATTAACCAGTAACTGACAGTACTCGAACAGTTCACTTAGCACCTCACAGTTGTAATAGGCAGGATTCAGCACCTTCCTTGTGGGTACGTGTTCTAGTGTGGAGGCACATGGCTTATCTGCGCAGTTCTATAAATTATGTCTCGAAGCACAGTGTTTAGACACATTTCTTTGCGTATGAATTATCAGATCGGCGCTTTCTTAGCTGTGACGCCGTATAGCCAGATGGGTGCGTAACAAGTATTCGGAAAGACGTACGGCTTCCAACTTCAGGGTAAACTACTTCATAACCACTTTTTTCTTCTGTAAAATGTCGAAACCCACAGCGGTATCCGAGGGTAATACGTTCCAAGAACTAACGCGGTTACGTGAAACCGCGGATAATACCGAACGCTATATATAACGTAATATAACGTGATGTTCGTGTAATATACATAAATGCGGTAAAGTTTAATTAATAAGTTACGCACAGTAATACATTCATTCATTAGCATACAGCCTTGAAGGCCGGACTTGGCAAGAGCCAGAGTCCAGTCATGTGACCGCCAGGTGCCTCCGTTCGCAACGACGCGAGAGAACCTAGCAGTGAAAGGTGGAACTGTGGGCGAGAAAGAGGTCCGGTAGTATTTTGCCTGAATTCCGATTTCCACGTACATTCAGGGATCTTTTACATGCTACGACACGGGACCGACGGCTTTACTTCCCCTCCGAAGGAAGGCGTGCTGAGGATTTTTTCACCCTAAAAATCCGATGGCTTCGGCCAGGTTTGAACCCGTAAACTTGGGTACTAAAGGCCAGCACGCTACCCCTAGACCACCGAAGTAATACGTCAGAATCCCTTACTTTCATGGTAAAAATAATACATTATCAACATTCAATAAAGTTATAATAAAGTGTACTGTACACTACATTGTACATTTACAGTGTATTTTATTTCTCTCTCGTACGTATGAAAGTAAGGGATTCTGACGTTTTAGCTTAATCCTCAAAAGACGATAGAGCAATGAAAAAATACATTTACTGTACTGTACAATATCATTTACAGTTTCAAGAGATGACAGAACAATAAAATTCATGCTTTTCCATCAAAGCGCTGCATAAGCAATGAAAAATGTGCTACTGTTACACATTTTACAATGAAAATCATACGTACGTACCTGTACATAACCTGTAATAAGAAAATTTTATTTGTTAAAAAATATCTTAACATATTGTGGGTATTCACCGACTTCTCCATTCTTCTTGTTGCTTTCTGAACACAAACACTTTGATAACGCGGCAACTAATTCGAACAGCGAGAACGCTAGAAGCAGAATGGGGACAAGTTTGCGGGGAAGAGTGGGTGCGGGGACAAAGGAAGATGAGTCAAGTACTGGGCGCGTTTGGGCTACTGGATTTCACCATGTTACGGCCCGTTCTCGCTTCCCGCGCGTTTTCAAACTTAAGAACCGTTTATTTCTTTAATTTTCCAAATTTTTTCGGGACACTGAATCCGCGTATACGGGGTCCGCCTGACCAGCCTTAATCTTTTCTGAGTTCAGAATTCGGCCTTTTTGGTATTCCGGTTATTTAGTCTACCGTTATTTACCGCCTGACCGGCTGACTCACCTTGTTACTGGATTACGTCTGTTTGCTTGAACGCGTTATTCTGGCGCCTGTGGTGAAGTTTAGTTCAATCGGTTTGCTAAATAATTAGTTACATTAAGTGGAAATGAAAACTGACCCTCAGGTGTATGGAGCTGTGGGGTCCGGTTGGTACCGCAGTTTGTGATTAGAGATGCAACATACGGAAACACATACAGATCGCGTTCAGGTCCGTTCGTGTATATATTTAACTGTTCATTACATCAGTCCTCATACAGTTAATTATCTGTAGTAATCAAAAGAAAACTTTTTTTTTTTTGATATTTTCCTGCACTTTTTACTGTAGTTCAGTAGAATAAACATATTACAAGGACACTTGATTGTGAATAATTTTATTCCGTCTTTCACATTTCATTTTAATTCATGGCGTTACCCTGTTTTGCACCGATATATAGATGCAGTCAAAATTTATCCAAATATTATAAATATACAGCTTATCTACCAACATAACATGAACCGTACTGAGGCGAACACCAGTAGGTTAGTCATAGATTGCTCTTTGCTTATTGTTTTGTGCTGCAGGAAAGTCAGGCCATCAGCTAGCTGTGTTAATGCGGCTAATGCTGACTGCAGCTGTAAAGATATCCAACACTAACTGTAATTAAATCTACCTATACCTGAAGATTTCTTCTAAATGGTTTCATATTTAGCACTCTCTGCTGTACCTTTTATTTCATATTTCTTACTTGTTATCACGAATTTCTTCTTAACGCCTGTTTGCCCGTACGGGGATTATATGTTGATGCCAGACATTTTAATAAATTGAACTGAATTTAATCGAGGACTCGGTTCGGCTACAATGTGTTGCCGTGTCGCTGAGTGATTCTCGACGTTTCGAAGGACCGTAGTGCCCTCGTCTTCAAGGGTTAAGGAGTTATTGGATTTGTTGGCCTCCGAAGTTAAAAGTATTGCGACCCTCCGAAACGTCGTTAACCACTCGCCCAATGACATAGCGTCATATCTCAGAAGACTTGAATCATCAGTAACACCGCTGTGAGAACCTAAAACCTAGAATTGTCTGTCATTGTGATAGTATCCGCCATAAAAAATGAAGCCGAAAGAAAAGTAAATGCGGATATTTGAGTGTCCAAGAAGAGGAAGAGTAATGCTTTCTTTGACGTACCTCTACACTAGGTAATGTTTGTGCTGAATTAAAATTATAAATGGATGTTGTTTCAGCGCGTAAATAATTTCAGAACACCGCAAAGTATTTTAGGGAATTTTTGTATTCAGCTGAGCTCAATCTGTGTTAAATAGGTAGCGAGTTTTTTTTCTATAAAGCAGTATTTTCTGTTGAAACAGTTGATGTACTCATCAACCGGAAGCACTTCATTTTTCCAGCTTATTTCTGTTTTCAAATGTAGATTAACTATAGCAAAAAAGAAAGAAACTGCATGAAACTTTGGAATGGGAATACGAAATAACAAAAAGGGAGACATTTCCCTCCCTGTATTGGAATAGAGCGGCAAAAAGAGGGGATATTTACTGTGGTGAATACAATTAATTTCACGTTAGATTACTCAGTTTTCGAAACCTTTTTTTTTTCTTCTTTTTTCCTAACTGAGGTAGCTAAGAGAATTCTGTATTGAATTTTGTTTTTATTCGGTCCACATTTTTATACAGCTGCAACGTCCACAGTGAGGATTCTAGATTCTGTTAACGAAATTTCAGTAGTTACACTTGTCCTTTGCTTGATTGTCATCACTCGTCTTTACTGTGTCTACACATGCATAGCGGCTGTCCACACTAAACAAAACATTCTGATTCTGTCGATGTTTTGCAATTTTCCTTTCCCCCCCCCTCCCCTTCCAGTAGTTTGCTCACAATAAACCATACTTTTGAGGTGCATAATTAAGGGGCATATTGGTCTTGCAGCACTCATAAAACAGGATACAACAGAATTTTACTTTAAACGATAACATACGAATCATGAAATGTGATGGGATAAGTAAAGATCCTTTTGTTATTATAGTTTAATGTTGGTAAAGCACGGTTCCTCTGATAAGTACGGAAGGAGGGTTATAGAACGGACTTTAAGGCCGATAGATTAAGTGCTTTTAATGTTGTGGTTTTTTTTTTCAAAGATAAGGCAGTCGGTAGATAGTGGAATTTGGACGGAATGTAAAATACTTTCAAAACTGCTTATGTTTGTATTTAATTTTTTTGCTCATGGTTCGACTGCTCTAAATGGCGTTCTCATTGTTGAAGTTATCGATCACTCACACACACCGCACTCTGTAAGACTCCTCTGGACGAGTGATCGTCCCATCGCAGAGACCTCTACCTGACGGCACACTGATATTCATGCCGCCGGCGAGCTTCGAGCTCATAACCCCAGCAAGCGAGCGCCCGCAGACCCACGCCTTAGACCGCGCGGATACTTGGATCGGCGTTTTTACTTAAGGCTTTGAAAAATTTATGTCCTTGTAAATGGAACAGTGAACTGCATTTTTCCGTAGGAACACCGCTGCCAGGCACACTGAAAGCGTCCACTATTAGTAACATAACATGCATGTTTTGACACTTAGAATGTACAAACAGCAATGTGATGTGCGGGGTGAGAAATCATAAGAGCGCTACTTCGGGAGATTTAATGTCTTCTGTGGTATGTTGGCGGTACACACCTTGCGCTGACTTCTTGCGCGTCCAAATAAAAGCAATACGAACTTTTGGAAACATCGGGAACTACTTTCCCCAAAGATGCAGCGTAGAATAATTTTGCTACTTCATATAAAGTCGTACAAAAGCAAACTCTAGTAGAATTGTCACGAATAGGAACACCCTGTAAGCTGAATTTTGACTCTGTAAATGAACATTAAATTAACTATATCACTCCACGGGTCAGAATGCTAGTTTAGACGCTAATATTTCCTCTGCTAGTACACAAAAGTACTCGAATTTTGTACAACCCGCTAATTTATTATCATCTTAACAACAGCCACACACCGATCATTATCCTGATTCAGATAAAAGCGGTACTCTAGCCCCCCCCCCCCCCCCCCCCCCACCCCTTTTTTTTACCCTTTTTTTTAAACTTTTTTTTTTTTTTGTTTTTATATTTTTTTTTTTTTTTTTTTTTCTTTTTTTTTATTTTATGTTAACAATGGGAAGTTTTTTTTTTATTTTGTGTTGGGTTTTTTTTTTTTTAAGTT
>Ga0123355_10001855_pt1 | contig 29620 bp, 15 predicted proteins | sample TergutEmb28metaG_3_FD_89872 | JGI IMG/M metagenome (GOLD analysis project Ga0123355, IMG submission 89872) | Embiratermes neotenicus P1 segment gut microbial communities from Petit-Saut dam, French Guiana - Emb289 P1 | ecosystem: Host-associated > Arthropoda: Insects > Digestive system > Gut ... | reverse complement strand
ACTTATGTGTCTAATTTTATATCATTATTTTTGTGTGCCCTATTTTTTGTGTTTATTTGTGTTACCTTATTTGTGTGTGTAACTGTATTTGACTATTTTTTGTGTCTAATTGCAGGTGACTATTTTTGTGTGTCTAATATTTGTGTGCCTATATATATGTGCATATATATTTGGAGCTTACAGTGTTTCTAATTGCGTATGTACAATGTTGTATGTAATTGAGTTTATTTAGTTTTGTGCTAAATTTTGTGTTTAATTTTTAGTATCTAATCTTGTGGTACAGAAAATCAAAAATTAAAAATGCGTAGGCAGGTGATATGCTGACGAGCTACAGGATAATTCAGATACAGTTTTCCTATTTTCTAGAAATTTTACCTTTTATTACACATCAAAATTAAATATTCAATAAGTTCATTAAGTAGTTTTCTCCTAGTTAATTTTGAGTTCCCTCTAATATAACATAATGTTATAATGCCATGAAATTACCAAAATTATTTCTACCTGTAATGAATATATACATATATATACATATAATATTATTATCATTTCTGGGTACTAGAAAATATAAACAAGCGAAGCCCTGGCCACATCATGTGATGCGTGTCAGATACTGAAGTTCCAGAAATCTATTTTTAAAGAATATAAATTGTTGTGTAATTAATCATAAATCTCACTATAAGCTGTAGTTTCCCTTTGTGCTGCTACGCGTCCATTCATTTCAGTTCAGCATATTTTAGCGGTATTTTGGGAACTGGTGCAGTGCGGCCAGCTGAATTGTTATGTTCTGAGTTTTCAGGTACTCACTTTGAAGAATGTTAGGTATTTTGAGACTTGTAAGATGTGACGTAGCTTAAATTCTTGTGCAGAGCAAACCAGCTTTCAGTATAAAAATGCTGCCTTAATTTAAGTTTGCAGTAATAACTTGGATTTGAACTTTGACTATAGAATTTAGGAAATAATTCAGAAAAAAGGAAACCATTGATTCTGCTGTGAAATAAAATTTTATTTATTGTAAAACAGTGATAAATTTTAGCAAACCTGCATAATTCTTTCCTGTGTGGTACATGTCATGAAACAAATTTCTAAACATTCCATAAATAAGTGAAATGCATATCCATCTCAATGAAAGTGTGTTTTATTAAGGATTTTTTCACTTTTTCTAAATGTAGAAGTCATAGATTATGTAATTTTATTTTAATGCCTCACATAATATATATAATAAAAATGTAATACAAATTAATTATATTCAAATAATATTGGGACGACATTTCTAACTAAATATACGCGCACTTTCTTTTTTTAAAGTTGTTAAGTAATTGAAGAAGACTTAATTTAGTTCGAAACATGTTGCTCTATCAGACATATTGATTCGATTGTACCTTAAATGTAACTCTATTCAGAATGATATTATTTTCATTCATTCATATCACTGTCACACTAAGGAATATAACACTAAAGATCAGGAAAGCTGTCACAAGAAATACAAAGTTCGTCTGTTCAGTGGTAACACTGCAATTACGATCCACACTTGAGCTACATTGACAAAATTTTACACGATTTTTCTCAGGATTTCTATGAAGTATTCCTGAAATGGAACGGATCATGTATCCAACAGATTGCTCCAAGTTAAAATTTCTGAACCACAATTATTTTGATAAATTATTTTTTTGCAACTCAGAGCTTCGTTTTGTAAACTTCAGATAAATAAACTTAAATATTACACAAATCCCAACATCCACATTTATATTAGGGAACCTTCTGTTGTCAATCTCTAAACCCAATAATTCGTGCAACTGAAATTCACGTTCAGCGTGTACATTGAGTTCATAAATTTGTGGAATATCGGTGAGAATTTCAGTAACACAAAAATACCTACAATCGACCTGATACATGAATATCTACCAAATTTAACTGTACCACACCGCAGAAATCAATGAATTTGGTAGCAGTAAGGGAACATAAAAATTCCAAACGAATTTACCATTAATTTTCGGAAATATAAAGAGAGACTTATATGTCTAATTTCTCTTTACGTGCAAAGGTTTGTCAAGATTAACTGAAACTTAACAGGAACTTGGTGAAGTTAAAAAATTGAAAAAGCTGGAATAACACAAGGATAAACTTGTTTAAATTCTGTCATAATTAATCATACCAACATACACTATTGTAGCTACATTCGTACAGAAAAATTTATAACACAATTTCAGAGGAAGATTTTGCATACAAAACTGCTGAATAAATTATTTTACAACAAATAACTATCCCAATTTTCACTTTGTATATAGCACAATATATCATTCACCACTAGCATATGTGCTTATTAAGACTGAGAGGCGTTAATGGGCTGCATGATTAAACAACTGGGTAGTTATCGACAGGAGAATAAATTTTATAAAATTTATATTTATAAATTCTATGGCCTGCCGATGACCAATTTGCAGACGAAATATATAACTGTGTGTGTCATAAAATACGAAATAAATTATCGTGCTAATGAGAAAGTTCTACTTTGCCTAACCTCGTTCCCAAATCAGATATTTCTATAACCAGTAGACAGATCACGTGACTTAAGTCACTGAAACTCTCCGACCAGTTTCGATTCTGACGTCATCATTAGCAGCGTAAAGGACACATTAAGGATCCATGGAAACAAAAGTTTCTAAACGTCATTTTGTGAGGACTAATACAATAAGATATTCTGCAGTATATCATATGAAAGAAGCAGGCAGATATGGCGAAAAGTGTTCGGGCTTGTGCCCAACTTAGTCTTAAAATTCGTTTCCAGTAACACATTAGGGTCTCGAATTACGACGGTTTTACTTTTTCGAATATTTTGTCGCAAATCGAATTGTCGTAAAACGAATAATATTTAAATTATTTAAAATGAGATTGGCTCTTGGACCTAACAAATAAGTCAAATATTTTTTTTATTTACAATATTTCTTTACATTATGACCTACAATTTTATTTTAATGAATTAGAAGTATAGAAAATTACACAGTTTGTCGAAAAAATATCCATCAAAACAATTTTTTTTTGCTGAATATGGGAGAGGCCGTGGCTCAGAATACACCAAGAAAGTGTGCAACATCAATTGATTTTTCCTTCTTTTCTTGCAAGATTTCATAATAAGTGTGTAGCATGGCTCTTATGTATGTATTTACTGCAGAGTTGTACTCACATTCGGGGTCCATATTACATAACTTTTAAGCTGCAATATTTATAGTGGAAACAATTACAATTAGTCCTTCATCTGCATTGATTTCGTTCCACGTTCCTCCTCAACTTCACCTTCCTTCTGCTTTTCAGTCATTTGTCGGGTTAAGTCATGAAGTTCTTCATTGGACATTGGCTGGAAGTAACATTCTGAAACTCCAGTGATGCCCGAGAGATAAAATTTGTCAAGACCAGCTACTTCTATTACTTCGCTTATCTCTTACATTAGCCTATCCAGATTGTCACAATTTGTACCACTTTGTCGTTGCTTGACCAAATTAGCACGTTCCTGGACACCTTCCATTTTTCTGATCACTAACATTTTAGTGTCTAAAGTGACAGTCTTCCTTATTCTTTTCACTCCTTTTTACAAAACAGAACAACCTGTATTTGTGACGGACGTCATGGTTCGGTAAATCTTAATCAACTTAAAATAAAATAGAAAAGAAGAAACACATGCACACTAGTAGAGAGCGAGAAGCGTACTAAGTTGATAAAAGACGCTTGAGTTGCGACATTGATTCATCACAAGCTAAGAGTTTTCGGTCCAAATCGACAAGGTTCGTAAAATTGAGTCGTCTAAATCGAACCGCCGTAAAGCTGGATCCAACGAAACTTGATGCTATGCGTCCTTGTTGTTCATATAAATCCGAGATGCCTTAATGTCGTATCAACTGATAAAAGTATTTGTTAGTGAGTTAGATCCAGTTTTGTTGGTTTTTTTTGTTAGAAAGCAACAAATCGTATTAATTTTACTTCAAAGAGAGCAGCTGAACTTTGATATTGTAAATGTCGCAGTTCTATAGAAAAGTAAACACATAATTCTACAACAAGAGTCTAATACCTTGAACCATATATTTTACGGAAAAGTATAACTTCTATGTTTCTCTCTGCTACCGCTTTTATGCCGAAAATTACATAAAATATATATTACAATAGATTCTGGCATATTGTTTTATTTTTCCCTTCGAATTTCACTTTCTTCCCATTTTGGGGGAGGGGGGCGGTGTTTGACACGTCGGTATAAACTGAAAGAAAAGGAATATTCGATGATCTATTTTAACACTTGGACATTGACAAAACTTAATCGCATTAAGAGAATTTCGTATTATAAAATTTCTTTACAACAATACATATATATTTCTTCCCAGCCTGTCTAACAAATTATTATAATATTTTAATTGTGGACTGATTTCTTTATTTCCAATGTTCTAAACAAACACACATACATCACAGTGCGTTGTGTAAGGTATAGAAATTAACAAATGCCATTCATTGTAGAGCTAGAAACACAAAATAGAAAACCAGTTTTATAAACAACCACCAAGCCAAAACACATGACACTGCTGCAAAAATTAAAGACTTGCTGTTTGTTATCTATCGACAGCAAAATTAACACTCGTATATAGGAATTAAAATTTCAAAGATCAATTGTTACTAAGGAGTGACACCTGGGTGGAGACAATTGTCTATCCTCTTACTGCAGTAACAAAGGTAGCAATGTTAATATCTAACTGCACATTGACACCATGATTCCGTGTCCATCCCTCTGTTTTTTCACTGTTTTTGACAAAACACCACTCCAACAGAACGGATATTCATGAAATTTGATATAGCGATTTGTCTTCGAAAAACCATCCAGAAAATTAAAATTTCTGTCAAATACAAAAAAACAATTACTTTACATGAAGACCCAAAGTACATTTTTGATCATATCTCTGTGGGTTTTTCCGAGAATAAGAAATTTTTCCTATATATTCCTGGAGAAATTAAAAACATATAATTCAAAATCAATAATTATTTTTCAGAAAATTATAATATCTATGAGATTATGTACAATAATATTGTATGACCAGACAAACCACAGACATCAATGTGGCTCATGCGAATTGTATGCTGGCCAAAGAAAACTGTAGTCACACATACAGCATATGAAGAATTTATACTTAATAAGCAGACTATCTGCCTTTTATATAGTACGTATTGATTAGACAACAAACTCTGTAAACACAAGAATGCTCATTCATAGGAGTCCTACTTGCTGAGTGTCCAATTATGTGTGTCTAATTATATCTCTAATTGTGTGTCTGAAATTGAGTGTATTTAATATTGTGTTAATTGTGTGCGTTTGTGTGTCAAATTTATGTGTCTACATATAGGTTTGTATTTATGTGTGTCTAATTTTGTTTTTCAAATTTGTGTGCCTAGGTGTGTGAGACTAATTTCGTGTGTGTGTTTGTGTGTGACTTTTTATGTCTATTTGTGTGTGTTCAATTTTCAATTTTTAAAATAACAATAAAACACTTCAGTCAAACACAATTCAACAAATGGCACTGTAGACAGCAACTTTTATTTCGATTCCTAAGGAATCATCATCAGGAAATTCATAAGAATTTTAAAAAAATTACTCACTGAATATTAACAAAAAAATAAAGAAATGAAGTGTTCTAATTTTTTTTTAGAAATTGCCTGATGATGATTTCTAATTACAGTTGATTTGCGTTTGACCGAAGTGTTTGTACTGTCGTTTTATGCACTTTGCTTTTGGCTGCAACACAGCGAAATTTGCAAAAGCCGTTGCACGTCTCAACCTGTTCCTTGCCGCAGCACCGTCATTATGTGGGTTTGAGAAGTCTGCTCATATACAGCAAGAAAACTACATGTTTTGTATAAGATACCTACACATAATAGGATATTCCCTATTCGGAATTGCGTCATTAATTTCCAAATTACTGCAAGCTTATAAATTTGTCAGAACAAACCTAAGCTTGGTGGAGGACGCAATAATCACTCTCCGTACACATCCCGCGCTCAACAATATACAGTGCTCAAGTGACCTTAAATGCTGCAAGCCGATATGTTGACCAGGCTTAATACTACATTAAATTATTCAAAGTGACGTGAATGGTTCGGGGGCGAAAATTTTAAATTTATTTTATTCTCACATATTTGCGTCTTCTTGTACCTGCCTACTGCTTACTCTTCATATATCGGGAATTTGCTGCCTAAGTTTTTGATAACAGACCATGCAGGCATATTTTGTGTTGTTAGGCACATACTTCATTTAGATAATTTTGGTATAGAGAAGTAATTAGAGACACTTACCCCTTGAATCCCGTGATTTTCTTTAGCATTAAATCTGCAGTGAATTCTTAAGCCTTACTTAATTTAAAAAGGTTAATATGAAGGTATGTGTACCCAGTAGGGATTAGAATTTCCGTACCCGAACTGACCGCAAAGGAAAACCCTCAACTTCCTGTAAAAAAGGGAGTCATATCTCTTTGCCAGGGAACATCTTTTAAGTCGTGGCGTTAATCACCCACAAATATCATTTAGGAGATTAAAGAAAGTGTAGAGCTATAGTTTTACTCCTCTTCTGGGAATTCATGGCCAATTATAGAATGAAATTTGGTTATATATATGTGCTGGACTTTATGGAATTACGAAAGTTATTAATTGTTTTACTTAATTTTGCAAATAACCTACTTAAAGCAAATTTTTATGCTTAATGCTGTAAGCCTATTGACTGCATAGAAAATTAATCTCAGTGCTTTACGAATTTGAATTTGAAGCACAACTCAATTAATTTCAGGCAATTTCGTGTAGAGGCGACCGGAGTAAATATCAAAACCAAAAGAATCTCAAAAGTAAAGAAATTTTGTGAAATATTTTGAGATAAACAAAAGATTTACTAAGTAGTACAAGTGATTGCAATAGATCCTGAAGTCTGCAAAGTACGTGAACTGGAATGATTCAGAAAAGTAGCATGGTTATTCTGGATGATGCTGCCTGACATCATCAGAAAACAAGTCAAATTCTCCTTAGATTTTCAGTCTAAAACACAGAGCCTCAGGATTTGTGTATCATGATTAATTCCAAAAATCCTCCGCCTTCAAGTGCATTTAACTTTAGTCAGTCTAAACTTAAGCTATAATCCAAGACTGTGCACAAAATAGTGTGAGTGTAGACCAATGATTTTCTGCAGATTGGTGGAGACGACACTATCCGGTATTCGTTAGCTTGGGAAGTAGCCACCACTGAAGTGACTGTTGTAGGATTGACAGAATGTTTGTGAGACGCACTCAGAAGTTTGTCATTTGCAATGACTGGGACATTGTGAATTTAATCTTAATATAAACTGGTCTTTAACCTTATTAATCCATGCGGTTTCCACAGCGGTGTGTGTAAAGCCTGCGGCAATTGCGATAAAAAAACCGTGTAATTTGTTAGACGATGATCGATATCTGCCCTCATGTCGGAAAAAGAAAGATTGTCTGAAATGTTTAAGCCTAGTTTTTATTTATATATGTGTATATATATATATAATATTTCCCGAGATTATATTCTCCAAATATAACGAAATTTTCGAATGGCTAATTCTGTCATCCTCTTCTTACTTATGTGGCCAAAGAAGTTGGAAATATTGTATAAGAACTTCCTACTTAGATGTTAGTATCACAGTGCCCAACAGTGTACGGCTGTACAACACCGACAATTGTACATTTATAAACTATCATGTTGCGTACTACGTGAAGACCACTAAATTGTCCTGTGACGGTTTCTAGGTAGGGCTATTGTGAGAGAGTTCCTTCTGACAGACAGTTCCTTTTCACCTCAAAAGTGTACTAAGGAGATATTAGGTAGCACATGCACAAATTTATTTGATATCAGCAAGTAGTTAAACTTCAAATTTAATTATAACTAATAATTGAATCGCAATTAAATATTATGTCAATTTGTGTCATGGCCAAAAAATGTTGAATCTTTTATATGAAAAAGGTAACCTGTACTTGCAAACAGGGTGTGTATATCAGTTGGATAACAAACGTTTTGTGTATGAAAGATGCGTCAAAATTGCCTTTTCTTACACGGCGAAGACAAGGAAGAACGAAAGAATACTCTGACGTAAAAAGTTCAAAATTCCGAAAAAAGGTACCTGCACTTAAAAAGCCATTTATTTCTTTTATTTATTTATTATATTTGTGTTTGTAATATATCAGAAAACCTCTCTACTGAGCGTAATTGAATGTAACACGGAACGGAGGGAAGTGCGTAATTAAACTTTTAATTGTGCTCTTTAACAAACACCATTGCCGATCCCAGTGGTCTTTCTCTCTGCGGCCATTCGCATAATGTGATTTTGTGTTCCAGTACCGCCAGTAACGTGGATGGTCTTCTATTGTGAGTTTTGTGAGTTATCCGGCGCCTGTCCCTGCAACACGCTGTTCGGTAGTCCAAAAGATTCCTACCGAATGTGGTAGATCTGAATGTAATCATGAATCCTCGATAATGAGGAGCACATTGACCTTGGGGGATAATGCGTCATAGTATAGAAAACAAGCATAATTAGGGAAACAAAACATTCTGTGAAGCAGATATGAAAACGGGGCTCTCGAAATAATAGTGTAATTAAAATTACTGTACTTCCGTATTCAGTTAAAACTTCTATTTAATTTGGAAAAATACGTGTGTCATTCCCTGGATATAGAGCATTGTGACCTAATAACATAAAGTTGACAGTGTTTTGAGTCATGTTGTAGCACAGATGGGCGCATTTCCTTATAGGCTTTATATGAAAGCCGATATATGTGAAATTATAGTGTGCTAGGAAATTGGTCTTGTGAAAAAATCGACGATAATTTAATAGACACGGTTACAAACAGAAGAAGGAACTGATTCCATTAATTTGTTCCACGGCGAAGGTTTTTTATATCCTGTCGTTTCTTAACAATCCAATAAACCCTCCCTTTTTAAATAAATTCTGATTATTATTTTCTTCATTACATGACCACAAAATTGCTGAGGCGCTTCAAATTTATAATTTATAATATCCTCTTATCATGCGAGTACAATTATAAAACTTAACCGTTTTTATTGTTTTTCTCTGCCATATTTTGTTTCCTTGTATTATCACATAAGTCATGTGAGGGGAAAATGAAATCAGGTATAAGACCGTGAAGAAAACCGGAAAAACACCTGTAAATAACTTTTTTCCTCACTTTCAAAAAGACTCATTCATTTCACACAAAATTTCGGTCCTCCCGGTGCCTAAAATAGTTCGGTTTTGTGTGACGAAGTGTCTCATTCAAATGGCACTGCACACTGTTGACACCTGGTAGAAACTTCCTACATTAAGTAACAAATTTTCCATCTGTTGATCATATCCAGAGTACTCGAAACAGCAGTTTGAAACATAAAAACGACGTGATTTATTCTAAGAAATTTTGGGCGATATGAAAGAAAGAGAGTTATTATATATAATAGACTTAAAGAGGGTTTTGATTAAAAAAACTATTTAATTTATATGCAAATTTGGAAGCATGTTGCCACGAAAATTCTACAAACTCAAATTGCCATTTGTTTGAATATTACTTTGCAGCAGTACCTGCAAGACCCTGATATCTACGTAGCGCCGCACACCACTATGAAATATCACCAGAGCGCAAAGCCACCTGCGTTGCACTTCCATTCACTGTTCCAGTGTCCTTACCTCCATATTATAAATTGATATGGAGACCGAATTTAAGCACATTGTAAGTACCTACTGTGTGTAAATTCGCAGTTCTACTAAAGCCTGCATTTTTTGTGTAAATTTTGCGAGGGAACGTCGAACTAACTTAAGTTATGGCGGGTTGAATGCATAATCAATGACGTATAATTTGCAGAATTTCATAAATAGTTTGAACCGAAAAAGACGTGCCATAACATTTTGCAAGCAACTGCATGGATAATATGGCATCAAAGAGCTGTCTGGAAAATGGCTTAATTGTGTAGATCAGCTACGTTCCTTTCTCTGACGTCGAGGATGCCATATTTGTTCTAATGACTGAAATTCAAAAAACGCTCAGAAACAGAGAATTTTAAAATGTTGAAATCCTGAAAATGATAGCAAGGGTGCATTTCACTACACAAAACATGGCTTTTGGTATAAATACTGAAAGCCACAGAAAATTTATTCATTTGACTGTTACGCTTGAATGTAATGAACTGTGCTGAAAACCAGAGAGAAACAAACCCAGGCGAGGAATAGCGAACGTAGAGATAGTGCGCGTGGTATCGTTGAAACTGAAACCCTTAGAATGGCAACCAAGACGTGGAACATCGAAATTGTAATTGTCTTGTACCCTTGCCATTCCGACATGCAACTGTGTCGCGCAAGAAGCGTAGTCGAAATGGCCGCAATCACGGTCGATATGATCAGAACTAACCACAGTTCAACAGAGAGTATTCAAAAGGTGCTCTTCTATCTTGGATATTTGACAGAACACGGTACATACCAGCGGACACTCATCATGTAGTAAGGTTTTGTGGAATCAAAATACGATACGGACAAAGAAATTGTTCCAAAACCACCTAAAGCTATACGATATAAGCTTTCTTTCAAACTATAGCACCAATTATATTAACTACCGATTCTACGTCCATTTCTAAGCCTTTGTAGGTACATGATTGAAACTCATATTCATCTGTTGCAAAACAACCCTTAGTAAATTAAACTCCAAGCCTGTTATATGGATCCGAACTTTACCTTTCGATTCATTGTATTGAACATACCTCGTCGTCAAATAACATTGACCGTGTTTTCATTTTTGTTCCGTGCAATAGTTTATGATTGGAAATGTGGACCAACTACTTGCACTGTTATATGCTTTTAATATATTTATTTAAATAGAATATTTTAAAATATATCACTTTGTTTAAAATTTTTTATAACTCCTGCATGTTTCGGTCATTCCTTTTGACCAACCTCAGGGAGTGTTAATTCCTATAATGAAGTTGCTATTATTCTATTTTCGGTGGTGTGGCGGCATGCGTTCATGTTATGCCCGTATGCTGTGTTGTTAATCCTGTTGTAAGTTGTGTACTGTGGTGTTGCTCTTGTGCTGTGGCTGAAAGCCACAGCACAAGAGCAACACCACTTACAACAGGAGTACCAACACAGCATAACATGAACGCATGCCGCCATACCACCGAAAATAGAACAATAGCCACATCATTATAGGAATTTTAACACTCCCTGAGGATGGTCAAAAGGAATGACCGAAACATGTAGGAGTTATAACAAATTTTAAACAAAGTGATATATTTTAAAATATTCTATGTAAATAAATATATTAAAAGCAAATAACAGTGCAAGTAGTTGGTCCATATTTCCAAACATTGACCATACTTTACAAATACTTTCTTAGGACATCCATTGAAGCTGATACTGATCTTTCGTGGAAACAAGTCAGTGTTCTTGGTGAAGTGCCCTTGTGCACAAATAACCCAACTGTCCAGTAGGGTGATATCATTCACCTCAGTACAACGGTCTGAACTCTGATATGGAAACCAAGTGTACAACTCCAATTTCATTCCTGTGTATATCATTAACGTATATCGGTCTGTTATATGCTTGTCTATTACATCATGCTATTGGCTTACGACAATGCAGTTATATATTCTCAATTTTGAAGAATGATCAAATATGTCCATTTGTTGCGACATTGAGAAATTATTTGCTCCAACTACAAAAAACCGAGCTTCAGAATTCCATAATCTTGTGAATTTGATTCGTTCTTCAGCTAACCCATTAACTTCAGCTCTAAATTTCTCGATATTCCTATACGGTATTAGTATAATGTAACTGCCATCTCTATCTATGAAGTCTGATTTTTCGGGTATGCTAATATTACCTTCAACAGTAACGACAGGCCAGGTAGAATTTCTGTGAAACACTGCAATCAGTTCCTGCTGAACATCTCGGTAGGTGGCTGGCGATTATCACCAGAGAACGCCCTGGCGCGAAATATCTCTGGCTTATGCACGTCAGGGTTTCCTGTAAAGTAAGGGACGTAGCTGGCAACAGTGATCCATTCGTATTTGTGCTGAATAGCAGTATGACCAACAGGATGACTTCAGATTTTACATTCTGCAAAATAAACAAAACACTTTCAGTTACTCACTACCGTCTATTCCTGATTTGTATTTATTTCCCAGAACCTTTTATTTGACGCCGAGATTGAGGTTAATTCTCTAGTGTATTTCCTTACCTGTATCAGAGATTGTTTAATTGTAATGGCTTCTCATTACAGTGTCTCTATACGTTACTAAATTAAGAAACTATAAACTTCTAATTTATATAGCCATTTCTCTTAAGTGAAATGATATATTATTTTTACCACTATTTTCTATATGAGATAAAATTTCTGATTTTCCTGATTTTTTCTTTTATTGTTTTAGAAACAATTTTGAATTTTCATTTACCTGACGGCTTAATCTCAGAATTCAACAAAGGAGCACCTGAAGAATTTGTACTCTTTCCCTCAAAATAATAAGTAGAAATTTACCTCACCATTGTTCGCTCTTATTTTTCTGTGTTGAAATTATTTTGCCCCAAAACCTACCTAGTTTTCGTTTGTGTGAAGACTGAAGACTTCTTCCAGTGTCTGAAACCCCATACCATGAGCACATCCTGTAACAACTTGTGAAAATTTGGAAGCGAAGTTTCTTGGATGATGGTGAAGAACCTGAATCTAAGCCTATAGAGAGAACGTTGAGAGTTTTGAGTATGACTGAGTGATTTCGAGTGCCTAAAGCGGGCATCAGTCTGTACGCAGACACTAACTGTAACGAGGAGCGAAGAATTATGACGATGCTTGCTTTCTTGCTTGAGATAATTCTGAAGAGAAAGGAGACATAATTATTGGGTCATTATTTCACGATATCTTAAGTGATACATACAAATTTTTGTTGTGAAACAAGCCAGCATCTTCGTGATATCTTGTCCATTTGTTGCCGCTCGTTGTTGGTTTCAATAAATGTTCTCCGAACACCCTGATCCAAGTTTCAATTCATTCCATTTGCCTCAGCCAACTTCAAAACTGTCATGGGACCCTCCTTAGGCTCAGATACATTTTCCTCAGTTGCTTTAAGGAGTCATTCTCTGAATTTCGGAAAGGAGTTCAAACGTGTGCTCCTTGTCATGTGTTTTCAGCTACTCGAAGTAATCATCATGCTCTCAATGGGATTGCCGACACAATATAATCATTCAAAGAATCATTCATTCCGCTGATTGCAATACATTCCCACTACTGACTGTTCAGTTTTATCATCTCTGCTTACTGCTACGCAGATAAATTAACAAACATCGGGACAAGTTTAATCATAATGTCAAAATTCCACCAAGCTGATAAATTTGACAGAAAATTCTAAGCAATAAGAAGAACGCAATAATTGCTCTTCCCATAGAGACCAGGCTCAGTAATACACGGTGCTAATTATATCTTCTATGTTGAATACCGACATGTTTATCAATGTCCGTAACATATTATTTGGAGTGACTTCATTTCTACATGGCGGCATTTTGAAGTTTATTTTATTCTCTTATGTTTGCGTCATCTTGATATTTGCGCCTGCTATATATATATTAGGTTATTCACATTGACTTGCATTCTGGTGACACCTACTTGAAGCATTCGACATTACTGTCTAATGCTGCTATCTGTTGGTCATATCGAGATTTCTTGAAACAGAGTTTGGAAATGAAAATTCGTGATGGATTCTAAAAAATATTTTGGGAAAGATTAGAAGAGGAATTATTAAATGTAACATTTATAGGGAGATGATAGAAGTATTTGTTAACATATTTAGTAGACAAGCAACTACAAAATCTTGAAATGTGTAAGAATGAAATATGGAGTTTCGCAATGTACTGAATAGTAAAGAATTACACCTACATAAAGACCCAAAACCAGATGGTTTTTCAAACAACTAGTTCAGAGGAACATACTGGAAGGAATATAAAATGAAAATCGATATTAACACAACTCATGAACAGTATTTACAAAAATTCCATAAAATATAAGTAGCGGCATATGGAAGTATTAATTGTAATATTATAAGCAGGAATTGGGAATTTCCTTGAGGGATTTGGAAACAAGATTTTACAATTTGATAAACAAACAAATTTTACCTCATTTTGTAAATAACAATCAATTATTCTTCTGATGTTGAATTCTGCAGATGTAGCAATATTCTCCTGCGGAAATTCGTTTTTACCAGTCGAAACAGCGCCAATTCCCACAATGCTTCAATCAGGAACTTCAAAATTTACCTTCCACTTTTTTTTACCGCTTACATCTATACACTGCGACCGTTACCTGTTCACAGTTTCACAAATTTATTTATTTATTTATTTATTGTTTGGAAGCCTGTTGCCACGTAACTTCGACGGTGCAAATTGTTATTGATATTGAACAATAATTGACACAAATCACTACAACAAACTGATATCGACGTAGTGTCGCACGTCCCCACAAGATGTCACCACAGCGCAGAGCCAACTACGCTGCACATACATCTCACTGCTCTACAGTTGTGACCTCCAAATTTACAACTGATAGAGGGACCGAATCCATACATATTTGGTGGCACCTACTGTGGGTAAAGTGCGCAGTTCTACTAACGGTTGCAACAGTTTGATAAACTGTTGTCAGGGGACTCCGAATGATCTTAATTTATGGAGGGTAGGAAGCATATTATTCAGCAGAAAATGTGAGATTTTCGATTCACAAATTAACACGGAGTAGCTGGCAACTAAAAGCCCTTTAGCAAATGTTTGAATAGTGGAATTCAGCCTCGCTTTTTTCTCTGACTTCACGGCAGGCATATAATTTATATTCGTTTCCGTGGAAACAACTGTCATATATAGGTTATATTACAATAACAGGTACCTAAAATGATCGTAAGATTGAATTGTACAACGCAAATAAGGAGTTTGTCTAAAATCTGGAAGCAACAGAACCGTAATCATTTGAATATCAGAACTGAAACCAGAGATCATAAGAGGAGTAGAGAAGGGTGTTATTTCGCAAACAACATTGTGTCTTTTTGGCTTAAAATAACATAAATATTTTTCTTAAATTAATGAATTATGAGACCTAAATTCTAAGTTCTTAGCCATAATGTACGTTTAATTCATTCATTCATTTGCAAATTCATTTAAAATATCGTGGGATTAATACCATATATGTTGTTTTGTTCAACTCTTCTGAATTAAATAACATAAATGACCACTTATTAGGTTTAAATAAAGATCTTTTGAAAGGGAAGGTTCTGGTGCATCCGTACATTATTGACTGACGTGTTACAATGACGTTTCTGCTTTTGAAATCTACAGGCAATTTTTGAGTGTGTTTTTGTTGGAAAACAATCGTATTTTAGAAATTTGATAATAAAAACACAATAGATAATGTTTTAACTCTATGCACTTAGAATTGAGTGTGAAGCTACTGTCATGAAAAGTAATTTCGTAATGAGCTTTTTGAAAAGAAGACGTTACGCAAGAACCAAGTAGCCTTATTAGCTTCTTTCTATTGCCGTAACTAGGAAGCCTGCAGCTTTACAGAGTAAGCAAATTCAGCAATTTACTAGCTTGCTCTACTTATTTATACGGTAACCACAGCTTGACTGACCTTCAAGTGTTTCCTAGGTTTTGAAACTGATATTAACTTACGTCCATGTATGGTCATTTGGAAGTCATAAAACACTGACTGATATGCCTCTTTACTATATAACGCTTTTGAAATTTACGATAGACATCTTTCGTCAAACTGATTTTCAGCGCAAATAACTAGACGATACTATAAACCGGCGAACTCCTTATCTACAGACAGAAGAGCTGCAAGTTATAATACTGCCAATATAAGCTGGTATTTAAAATAACGATCGTATATACAACAAAACGCTGTGTATTACAAATACCGGTAAGCTTATTTGACTTGTGTTATAACTCAGCTGGCTTTCTAAATTCAGTCGAGTCGAAATTCTAAATTCGAAGCATTACTTGAATTATTACGTGAGAGGCAAGCGTGATTAGTTAGATATTTTAATGACAGAGTTTAACTTGTGTAAACTGTGAATAATTATCAGTAGATTAGATGCAAGTAAAGCCTGAATCCTTAGTTTTGTTCTACGAAAATTCCTTTCCGCAGTAATCCTAGACAGTTTGCCTAAACATTTAGGCTAGTGGCAGCTCAGCTACGCATACCTAGATCCAGATCTAGAACCGAGGACTTAGAATCCTCCTTCCTCCGACCTCCAACATTTTTTTCTCTCTCTCCCATCCGTGTCCATCTGGTCTTAGCTTGGTGGAAGGTCAACCCCATGCCCCAGTGGGCACGACACTTTTAATTTCCTTATATTAAACTTTATTGGATTCTGCAGAAAATTTTATTAATTTCTAGAGTAAAATAACACTAATCATTATCTGATTACCTGAGTTTCTGATTATTCTCTTTGGTAATAAGAAAACATATTATCTTAACGAAAACTAACGAAAAGTACTACTAATCTTATTAATAACAACACACCTACGTATAATTTGTCGAATAGAATGAACTTTGAAACACACATTAAAAACCTCGAAATCTTCAGATAATATTAAATATAAGTTTAAAAATTTGTATACTTAATTAACGTCTAAAAAACAAGAATGATATTCAAGAAACGATTAAGAGTTTGTTACAATTATTATTATATATACGTGCCTTTAAAATGTATGTCTTAATTACTAACAGTAATGAAAGTACATAGAATAATTTTAAATTAAAATTTTCTCCAATAGAAACTTGAAAAACTCCTGAATAGCAGGATTTCCATTTTTCAAAATTTGAATAATTATTTGAGTAGTTTCTTGTATTTTTATTACTAGAACACATCTCGCTGTGTTATGGCTCAATCGATAACCAATTTTCAATCGAAAACAAATTCCATTCTAAATCAGAAAGATCTGTTTGGGAGTGGAAGTAGTTATCTAATACATAATGCATAAGTTTTATTCGAAAAATGAATGCATTCTCAAAGGAAAATATCTGATACTGAATGTAAGTTAGTGTACTTAAATTTATGTTCAGATAAGCAAGCAAGAAAAAGACAATGAAAATATAGATTTATTACGTTTTCACATCCAAATTAAATAAAATGGGCTTTGATGGAATATTTTTACAATAAGACGTAATATACTACACAAAAGAAAGTTTCGGTCATTTGAGTGTGGTAAAGGTAGTAATTCATTTCGAGGTTCCCAAAAGGTATAAAAACTTTACCACCCGATTGAGAATTAATATTTTCAAATATGATGTTCATTGTTAGAAACTAGGAACTGTATCAGTCAAATGTTTTTTGAGAGCAGGAATTAATGAATATTCACCATTTACATCGAGAAGTTTCTAATTTTTTGTTTTTGAAAAATTAGCAATCATCCTTACATTTATTCAACTTATTTTAATTTGTGCCTGTGAATCAGAAGAGATCACTTTAACTACAGTCGAAAGTCACTTAAATCAAAATAAATTGCCGAATTATATGTTGCTCAAAATAATTCATTCCCCAAAAAAGTTCCTAAATCTACATCATTACACGGTGCCACACCCCTGCAGACTGAAATGTTTATTGCGAAAAATGAATCTATAATTACGGACGAATTTACAATAAATTTTGGGAGGTAAAAAGGCTGATATTTAAGTCTTATTGCAGACTAAGGGAAAAGGTATCTCAGGATTACCGTAAGGTAAAAACAACTGATAAACGTAATTATAGGTGCGTTAGGTTCAATTTTTGCGTGGTTTTGAGAGGGCAAAATCGTATTAATTTCATTTGTAAGACACCAGATTAACTTTGATTTATTGAATGTCGATGTTAAATATGGACATATGAAACAAAAATGTAATTCTACAGTAAAAGAATAAGAAAATGTATCACATGTTATGCAGAAATATTGTAAGCTATATATGGTTTTCTGTTGCGGTTTTATGTCGCAACATTACATATGATTACACAGAAGTAATAAAATATATTAAAAATAAAGGAGTTCTTCTTTTATTCTTATTTGGTATTCCACGATTTCCCGTTCTTGAGGCCGACACATCTGTATGAATCGAAAGAAAGAGAACTGTTGAACAGCCAATTTAGCATTTCACACCAAAAGATAATAAAGATAAACATACAAACTCTCCACAAACTTTGGCGTTACTTGGCGGAGGGAGATTGTGATTAGAAATTCAATGAAATGAACAATTTCCCCAGGGAGAACGAGTGTGAATATTGTCACCCCCGATTCGTAGGTATAGAACTAGGTATCTAAAAAATTTCATGCTCTCTTATGGTGAAAATTTCTTCAGCTTCGAAATTAAATTTAAAAGACAGATGGTTAGGACGCAGTGACACTGTGTACAGACAAGTGTTTACACTCTTACTGCAGTAACAGAGTTGGCATGCGTAATATCGAACTGATCCACTACCACAACAAATGACCCCCAACCCCCTCCAACTACAGCTGTGCCTTACAAATTCAGAGCGCAAAAAGTTCTTTATTTAATTTTCGTCGTTTAATGATATCCATTATAGAATTGTCTTCGATTCCTTTTTCTCAATACATTCAGTGTTTAAACTTAAATATCGCCATGATATTACATGTATCGTTCAGCTTGATAGATATGTAGGTACGTTGAGGTTTATACTACGGTCTTCTTCATCGTTCGGCAAAGAATAAAAAAAAAAGAACATTCTGTTGTGAAATGTAATTTTATTTATTGTAAAAGAATTAAACAGTGAGGGAAAATAACAGCCTTTCTTCCCGTGTAGTACATGTCATGAACAAAATTTCAAACATCTGCAAATAAATTAAATGATTATCAGAATAAATAAAAGTGTATTTTAGGAAGGGTTTTTTATTCCTTAATAACAGGAATAGGACATGACTCAAGTAATTTTATATTAGTGCATTGTATAATGTGTTTGATAATTAACATATAATATATTAATTATTTAAAAATAAAATTGGGACAACGTACGTATGTAAATATATATTACATCATGTTGTTTTAAAGTAATTAAAAGTTTGAAAGAATAAACATTTACGTCGAAATATATTACTTAGGCAGATGGAACTTTTAGTCCCAAAAAAATCTTTTTTCTTTTGTGAATCTTATTTAATTTCATTTATTCATATCACTGACACAGAAAGGAACAACATGGATAAAATTGCGGAAAGCTCTTACAAGACATACAGAGTTCACCGGTCCAGTAGTATTGTTGGAATTGCGAACTGAACATCAGCTACAGTGGCAAAACTTTACACGACATTTCTCCGGCTGTCTAAGAAGAACAACTGAAATTGAACACGACTCATTTCGCACAGATTAATTCAAATTATTACATAAGAATTACCATATTTTTTGACAAACAATGATATTTTCCATTAAGAGCGTCGTTAAATTTACTACAAAGAAAACTGCCAAATATTACACAAATAAAAACGATACACCTTTAAGTTGGAGAAAATTGTGCTGTTCATTTCTCAGTCTAACAGTGCGCAATGCAAATTAACGTACAGGGTGTTCACTGAGAACATAAATCTATGTAATGTCGGTGAGAATTGCACTAACACAAAGAAACCAACAACCAATCCTGAAAACAAGTACCGATTCTATTCCAAATTTCGTACAAGTGAAATTCTGCGGTAATTTACGAAAGAAGGAACGTGCGAATAAACAAGCTTAACGAAACGATAATTCAGTAGGCAAAGCACTTCAATTAATAATGACGCTGATCACATGGGACTCTTTTACGCGCTAATCGCCAGCGAGTTTACAATTTTGTTTTATACTCGACTTGTCAAATTATAAAAATGAATAAATTCAATGGCGTCCCAATTCGAGCAATTGAATTTGAATTATTATTGAATATATGTTTATCTCTGCTTATTTTACAACCACCATGTAAACTGGGTCTGTGTAGATAACTCAGCTTTTAAATACTTTGTGATAGAGAACTACAATTCTTCAGTTTATGTTAGTGATGTCGAATGAGCTGGATAACGGTTACCAAACTTTTCATTGCTACGATTTATAAGCATGGCTAGTTCACTGGCTGGCAGCTGGCAAGTGAACTGCCTGGTGAGTTGTGGATGACGTAGTGTTGTGTAACCACCGTCATAATAAAAGTTTGTCTCAACCCAACCAATATTTATTTCAGCTTCTTTTGCTTAGTAGACTATTGTACAAAATGCTAAAAAAAAAGCAGAAGGAACTTAGACACAAGCACAACAAAAAGAGATAGAAGGCAGATTGAATGTGATACAGTTTGAAGCTGTTATATCCAATAAGCGGGTGAACGATATATATCTTCCTAGATTATAAATTAAATACGTTCATGCTTAGTGAAATCCATTAGTTGTGTAGACCTGTATAGACCTGCATGATATTCTGTTTAAAATACCTGAAATTTTGCTGCTGTTATTTCACTTCCAGTCACGCCTGTTTTATTCCTGAGCAACTGTCGAAGGAACTTGTTTCCCTCTTATAATTCTAAAATACTATTAATGTAGGAATTTCATTTCCCTTTTTTTATTCGATAACTATTTAAAACAAACTTCTCTAAATTCTGAGCGTTCTTTTGTATTATTCCTTCATTTTAGAGCTACAATTGTGCAACACACACAACTACTCTCTCACACCAAACGATCCTCAACTACAATTCTGACATCACAGTCCTGTATGCAATGGGTATACTATTTCTTTTACATAATTTAATGACATTTATTAGAGTATCGATTATTTTTATTTCGGGTGTCCGAGAAGAAACATTTTAAATCTCACGATCACAACGCAATAATATTTGTTCTTATTGGAAACAAGGAGAAAAATTTTCCTTAGGAGCAAATATTGTTTGTTTCTTCTACCAAGACCATGTGTACAGGAAATGTAAAAAATTGGACAAAGCACTTCTTCCATACCCAATAAGAAAATGTCTTTTCTCTAGATTTATGAATGGAAGTTTTATATTATCGTCGATAATGACGTTAGAAAAATAATGTGACTCAAAAGGAACGTATCCAGATTTATGGACTTCCAACCATCTAAAAAGACCAATAGAGAATATTTTTTAAATTGTAAACTGTTAGGGAAATTAGATGTAATTTTGATTCCAAATATAAGCGGCTTAGTTTCGCAATTGAAAAGGAGGAAATGTAGATCTGGGAATTTCTGTACGATTCCAGTGCAGATATATTGAAGCTCTCGATAGTTCTACTAATATCAGATTTTTTTCCAAACAGTTACATTTTATACTAATTTACTACAATCATTTAATTACAAACATATCATTAGTTATTAGGAACAATATTATTTCGTTACAGAAAAACATTATTGCAAAAATTACATAAATTTTACACAAATTTTCACAATCGCTGAGAATTTTTCTCGATAAATATCCATGTAATACATGCAAATGTAGCTGGCCCAAGTAAGGGAAGCTGGATGCTGCCTACATCAATTTCTGTTACAGTTAATTTACGGAGCAGAAAAATTTCGAATAGGTTCCTCTTGCAAACATCAAAAGTTCTGTTAACATTTTGTAATCGTTTAGTTAGGTTCAACTCTCTTGACATAAGGGTATACATTAGTCCTTGCGTAGATTTATGAGACCTCCAGGGCTTCACTATAACTGAAGGGAATTGGTCATTTGAAGGCCAGTTCGAATTCTAACAGCAAGGTCGTAAAAAGAACACTCTGGGTTTCTGGAGTGACGGAAGCGTTTCCAACGGACAGTTTTATGAGGAACGTTGAGTAAAGAGAAACCAACTTGATGCCACTTATTTTATTATTTTATTCAATGCTCATTCAATGCTCAACATGTTTCGGCCGTTAATACGCCCATCTTCAGGAACCTGCGACTAACTCGTTATTTCATGGGTTGTATCGGGTTCGGTGTGTGCTGGCGTTCCGTTTCAGTGTGGCTATGGCGGTGTGGTGTCTTTATGCAGTCTGAAGCACTACTACTATGAGGAACCTTTGTAGTCTTAGGACAGGAGGGAAGACGAAGCTTGGCTTTTGTTTAGTTGAGTGCGGTCCGAACATAGCTGACTGCCAGGAGATTTGCGCATCATCTTTTCCAGAGGGAAGGGATATATGACTCGAGAAGGCGAGGAATGAGGACTAAGTGTTCAACGCGAGCGGTAGCACACAAGGGACGTGAATGTTGAGTAAAGTCTTGTAACTAAAAGAATCGCCGCTGTTATTTCAGATTGCTGGCATGCTATATGCATGGTGTTAAAATCGAAATAAGTGAAAACAATTTACATGATCTATTACCAGTTGCTAGTGCTGACATTGTGAAGTCCGTGTGATCCAGCCTACACGTATAAACATTCCCTGAGATAGGACATGCAAAGCGGCGCGAGTTAGTCAGGCCGCTGTACGGGCAGGGAGGAAAGTACGGTTACAATTTAGAGCATATTCAGAAAGAAACATTTCCGCTGACTGTTTTACTTATAAATAAGATAGCTGTAGCTACAGAACAAGGCATAATATGAAAACAAAACATTGATATCAAGAAATAACACGCTAAGAAACCGGACGTGCTACAATAAACACAAACTCTGATATCACAAATTCATTTATGTTTTAAATTTATGGAAAAGTCAATAAACAAAAAATTGGGGATGAGAGAGACAAATGTTTCTAAATTACTCCGAATTAATACCACTTAGTCATTTAGACGTCCAAGTAAAAGGTTTAAATAATTTTTATGTAAGGGTATAGTCCTATACGTGTACCTCACAATCTTAGAAAAAATTGTGCTACCAATTATGTGTATGACAGACAGGACGCAGTATGGTATGGTCTTTACAGTAGACTTGTTCTTGGGCGTATTCCAAAATGCGGTAAGCGACTATTAGCTTTGTCCTGTCTGTCTGTCCTCATGGAAATATAAGTCGACAGAAAGAAGAAATTTTTTAATTTACATTTAGAACATTTGACAAAAAAATTTGAAACAATTCAGTTACTTAAAACATCACAAGAATGTTCGGAATATATTATTAAAAATATGCAGAAATATGAAAATATTTCTCCAGTTTCTTAAAGGAATGGGAAACCTTTCAAGAAACCTAGTAAAGAAAATCTAAACACACATTTTATGCTCAATAAATCGTTTCACAAAATCGAGCAGTTTAAGAGTTAAGGTGAAATACATACAGGTCTTAACAGGTCTTAACAGGTCTTAACAGGAAGTCACCATTGGTCCTCATGCTGGTTGACCAAACAGCGACCGATTTTTTTAAATCTCGCATAAAGACACCTAGGGCCCTCTGGGTTCCAAGAAACCTCAGAGCAGTGCCGCCCCTCGCGAGCCCATCGGCGATTTCATTACCTCGGTTTCCGGCATGTCCGGTGACCAAAAAATTCCCACCGCATGCCGAATAGAGATATAATTCAACGAATTTTGGAACTGGTGAATCGAACGAGACGTTGTTCTAAAGGCCTTGAGGGCTTTCAAAGCCCCTAGACTATCGGAGCGGATACTCACGTATTTGTCCGGTATATTCTGAGATTGAATTTCATGGGCACGGGCTAAGATATCATATATCTCCGCCTAAAAGTCTTTTGAGTTTCTATAAAAGGAAAAGCTGACCTTTCGACCTACCTATTGCTAATAGACTCCAGCCCCTGACCCCTCCCTCATCTTGGACCCAATGTAATCCAGACGAGCCCATTGACTGCAGGAGGAGCACCAGTTGCTTTAGTCCAATCCTTCCTCGTCAACATGGTAACACTATATTGGGGTTCAAAATTGTATGCTGGCGTAATAACGTCAGCCCCCATATTAAATATGGGATATGACTGGTGAAGTCGCATCAAAATACTGTTGTGTCCTCGGTTGGGTTGTAGGTTAGACCAACATCCTAGACTCCAGTGTCGATGTGCAGCTGAAATATCCTCACTCTGAACCACCAACTCCAGTGGTGGGATGCAAATGAGTGCTTCCACATCAATGGAGGGAGTAGTGCGCATAGCTCCTGTTATCCCTAAGAACGCTAATCTTTGAACGCTGCTTAGTTTACTATTGCAATGGCCGTCAGACAGCCAAGCCACACCCCCTCAATTATCATTGGTTAGGAGTAAAATAACTGTTTCGTCACAAATTATACATAACAAAATTATGTAAATTTTAACAAACAGCAGCCCACCATCGCCGAGTTCTTTTCACCGAAAATATGCGTATAATACACGTAGGTGTGGCTGACCCAAGTAAGATAAGATGGCTGTTATATACTTACACTTCTGTTACGGTTCATTTCTGGAGCAGAAACAATATCGAAGCCTCTCCTGTTGCACAACATCTAAAATTCTGCTAAAATTTAGAACACGTTCAGAAAGAAACCGATCCTCTGTGTCTCTATCTTATCAATAATTCAGATGTTGCTGTGTGACAAGCTGTCACACAGCAACATCTGTTTCAAGAAATAAAATGCCAAGAATTCGGGTGGGCTACAATAAATAGAATCTCTTTCATCGAGATTTCTTTTCTTTTCTAAAATTAAGGACAAATCAGTAAAAAAATTGAGGATAAGAGATGAATTTTTCTAAGTTACCCCTAATTAATAACACTTACCCATGTAGACGTCAGAGTAATAGGTTTAAATGGTGTATGATTTTCGTGCATCTGCCTATAAATTCCAGTCTCACAAAAAATAATGATACTAATTTAGGTTTGTGAATGTGATAAGCTACTATTAGCTTTGTCATGTCTCTCCATCCACACGGAACACATTCTTTCCCACAAGTAGAACACTCATTAAATCAATATTTGAACATTATCCTAAAATCCGTTAAGAAATTTCAGTTTTATTAAAGAATTACCAGATAAATTCTTTTTTAGGGGATAAACAAGACAAGAAAATTATAAGCGAAATAATAAGGAAAGATCTAGATATCCCTGGAATACAAGATGTAAGAAACAATTACACACAAATATGCATTAAAATATTACACAAAATAATACTACTAATATAGGTGCATTTCCGACAGCACGCTGTACGTTACGTTCCTGACTACAGATTGGTTCTTAGGCGTGTTCGGAAAATGCGATAAGCGACTATTAGCTTTGTCATTTCTCTCCCTCCGAATGGAACAACTGACTTTCCCATAAGAAGAATTTTCATTAAACCAATATTAGAGGATTATCCAAAAATTCTTACAGAAAACTCAATTTCATTAAATTATTACAAAATTAATTGCAATATTTCTGTACAGTTGTGCATATTTATAAAAATATTTCACCGAATTCTTCTCAGAATGAGAAATGTTTCAGAAGAACCCAGTACAGGAAATCTATACACATATTTAATGCTGAATAAAACTTTTCACACAATATATTTCTTTATAAGTTAAGGTGAATGAAATTACGGTACACAAAGATAGGCTAAAATGAAAATAAAATACGACATATGCGCTTTGCATGTAGGATGATTAGGGTTACAAAGAACCACACTAACTCATTCCTCATTTCTTAACCAGGGTAATTTTATTTGGCCGAACTCTTCTCAATGTTTTCTTCTATGCAAACCGTCAGACTTGTTGAAATTTCCTAACACATATGTTCTGGCAGAAATAAACATTAGTCTTATTTTGTAAGAAACAGTTGACAAAGGTAAAGCGTAAAGGATTCAAAAAATTTTCAATCAATTATTCGATAATCAGTTTTCAGTTTGCATTATATGAGCCATTACGCTCCGTTACATTGCTCACGTAAAATAACAAACACTTCAATCAAACTCAGTTCAACAAATGGCACTGTAGAGAGCTACATGTTTAGATTTCTAAGGAAAAATCATGACGCAATATATATATATATATATATAACATTTAAAACACGCCACTCGTTGAAAGGTAACGAAAAACATGAAGAACAGACGTGTTTCAAATATTTTGTGTGAACTTACGAATCGAAACAATTAATAGGGCAGAGTTAAATTTATTAAGTTGAGTTGCTTTGAACGTTTTATTTTTCCTTACTTCATATTGTTATTTAAGGTATTACAGCGAAATTTGGAAAGACGTTGTAAGTATCGTCATGTGCCTTGCCACAGCACACACATTATGTAAACTTTGTGAAGTTTGGTCTTAAATAGCAAGAAAACGTACAGGGTTATTACACGACCAGGATATAATGTTTCCGCTTCCGAAATGCTTCAGTTGAGTCGAGATCACATCAAAAAGTTTAATTTTAAAGACAAAATCCAAGCTTTTAGCAGGAAGAAATAATAGCCTTTTCTGAACAATCCAGGCTCAATAATATGCAGTGTTAAAGAAAACAACCACGCTTCTGGAAGTCATATTGACAAAACACTATAAGATTTAAATCACATAAAATTGATAAATTTGTAATGTAACAATATATATATTTATATATTTATATTTGTTCATATTCTACCAACACTCAGATAACCCAAGATGTAACGCAGTATAGCAGAATATAAGGCAGAACAAATTACAGTGTAATAATTTCGGGGGACATCTCCGCTGAGATTCAGTGTTATAATATGGAAATATGAAATGTCTAAAATATAAGATATAAAATATAAGGTAAACATGTAAGACGGATATATTTGTTGGATATGATACCTCAAATTAAAGTTCCTTAAAGTGTTGTGAAATAAATTTTGATAGGTAAGAATGAAAAAATTAGGGACATAATAATAAGACGCACCGTATATACTTGTGCTTTGTGGCATGTTCTATAAATGTTTTTGTCTATATTCTATTTTGGGATGCTGGTGTTTCTTCAGTATGAAGATATAATGTTTGAAGGCAATACTATTCCACTCTAGTAAATTGTCGCTGGTGGTATTCTTCATGGGTAGTCGGTGTGATGTTTTGTATATCTGTATCTGCGTAACCCACCGTAATACAATAGAACGCTCCTACATTGACCTAGAAAATGCATCTGAAAACCATCGCAATGACACTCAAAAATATACACTTACAGGATCTTTGATACCATTCTGAAAATCCATCACCCATAATTTACCGCCTCCATAGATGCAACAGTTCATTTACCCAAACCCACATCCCCTTCCTCCTTCTAAACTTCCACTTATAATTACCCAACCAGTCTTCAAGAATCATAGCGCGCAAGAAGACGTACTCCCAGCACTCCTCTTACTTCAAGCCTAACTAAATTACACAAAAAGGAAACAAACCTCTTCTCACCATCACAAAAAACCAGTGAACTATAGTTTATAACAGTATAAACAATTAACAATAAAGAAGCACGCCAACAAAATTATATCCATCCGCACAACGACAATATACATCATCCAACAAACACACAGAAACATACGTAATAAACAAACCGCCTTCACCCAGTAAATAAAAACAACAAATTCTTACGAAATACTTTCAATAACACTGCATTTATTTCAACCAAGTACATTCTAATTCTATAAGAATATACGTATGAGATCAACACTATATTCTCTTAATGACCAATCACGTCCTTCCAAACGAAGTTGATTTGGTATTCTTAAATTGATACAAAGTAACTTAATAATTGTATCCTTAATGGCAGAAAGACACATCAGCTTACTTATATAATTTAAATAAATCAATTATAATAAGTAAAGAAATGCAGAAACAACTGTAATTTCCTTCCAATATGATATTTGCTCTAAAGGTACAGATACACACAACATCGTACTGACTAACGTCGAAGAATACCATCCTCGACAACTTACTACAGTACAATACTATTGCCTGCAGTCACTATATCTTCGTACAGAAGAAAACCCAACATCTCAACTCATTGTACACACCATAATGTATACAGAATAGCCCAAAGAACCCAAGGATATTACGTAAATTTTATTGTTCATCCTTAATTTTAATTATTTTTAAATAATGAAATTATGTAACAGAATGTTAAACAATTGTAATACGAGGAATCGTAGCCAACAAGTATATCAATTGTGCATATTTAACTTTATAAAGGTTAGCCTGAAGATGATTTATGTTGAGCGAGCCGAAACATTAATTTGAAAGGCATGATTTTTAATAAGCTAATTAACTAAAGTCTGTCAGACTATATTTCAGAAATTTTATATTTCCATATTTCATTTTAGGACTGACCAGATAATTTCTGATGTTATTTTCGATAAAACCAGGTTTTTAGCTACTGATCATAACCAAAAAACACCTGAGGACTATCTGCGTTTCATTCCTTTCAAAAACCCCCTCCCCCAGAATCACTCAATAAGTCGTTCTTCCAATTTTCCTAACATAATTCAGATATGTGACACCGTACGTTATTACATGTTTCGATTCGTAAGGAACCACCATTGGAAAATTATTAAAAAATATTTAGAAAAATCAGCACTTTGGGTTTTTCGTTATTCTTCTGTTAATTACTCTTTTTTGAGATTTTATGAATAGTTTCTTTCTGAATGTGTTAAAATGGTAGCAGAAATTTAGAAGTTGTGCAACAGGAAAGGCTTCGGTATTGTTTATGCTCCTGAAATGATCTCTAACAGAAGAGTAAGTTTATAGCAGCCATCTTATCTTACTTGGTACAGCTATACCTACGTGTATTATATGCATATTTACGGAGAATTAAACTCGGCGATTGTGGTCTCCAGGTTGATAAAATTTACGTTCTATTCCTATTTATAATTTGTGACGATATAGTTATTTTACTAATATCTGTTTTCTTCCTGTGTCCTATACTACTTAATATCACCCAGTAGATGTCTCACACTAGCGCCCGTTTCTTGGGATATCCTGTCTGTCATTTTTCTAGTAACTACAACATGTGCGTCAATCCTTTCATTCCAGGACTCACACCCCCTATAATTGTAGTGACTTCCTGAAACCTACGGTCAGTGTCATTTCACAAAGTACAAATATCACTAGACAATTTCTTAACTTCATTGTTTAAGTTTTGTGTTAGTTTTTCAGAATGGTTTTCAATCTCCTGTCGTATCTTAGCTGTTATATTCTCTGTTGCTGCCTGTAATTTGGAATCTAATTGTTCAGTAGTAGTTAAACAATCTGATCTTAAAGTCGAAAGAGCATTGGTAAGTAGGTCCTGCAGCTGCCTAACTGACATACCGACACCTACTTCAGTTGTGACTATACTGTCAGAATTATTACCTTCACACTCTGACATAACAGTTCCTTCTGTTTCTGCCCCCTGATTGACTGCTGTATTGTCAAGACTACTAATTTCATCGACCACATTGCTGTCTCTACGACCAATACTGTCTTCTGCAAATACTTCGGCTACGCAGGTTTCTACCTGCCATTTCCCTTCCACTAGTAACGTCATATTCACACGCAAGCTCCACGATTCACCTCTCACTTACGTGGGGTGAACATTTGTAAGAACTAAAAGTGGGAACTGTGGTCGTCGTCGGCGAATGTCTTCTTGCAGTAGGCGGCGAAGGTACGGCGGATGCAGGTCTGTTTATTAGCGAAAGATGTCCTCTGCTTACGACTCGATCCTTCGGTTCGGCTGTGATATTGAAGGCAGCGTGAAGTCGTCGCTCTAAGTCGAAACGACGATACGGTTGTTTGTTGTTCCTGTT
>Ga0123355_10001854_pt1 | contig 29630 bp, 34 predicted proteins | sample TergutEmb28metaG_3_FD_89872 | JGI IMG/M metagenome (GOLD analysis project Ga0123355, IMG submission 89872) | Embiratermes neotenicus P1 segment gut microbial communities from Petit-Saut dam, French Guiana - Emb289 P1 | ecosystem: Host-associated > Arthropoda: Insects > Digestive system > Gut ... | reverse complement strand
GTAAAGCAAAACCTCAATGCTAATGTAGGGGCGGCTTACAGCCGCCCGCTTATAAAGCGACATCGGCACGTTACGGAATACGCGGCATTTCATTAACGGGCGGCTACAAGCCGCCCCTACGGAGGTCTTGGTGATATTTTGTTACCCCTGACCGCTTATGCGCAGTAATTTTATGCGAAAGCTCTATTTTATCGAAATTTGGGCCTTTTTCACCCATCAGAAGATATTTGTCAATTTCGGCATAGGTAACGCCCATTTCATCCTCATCAGTTTGTCCGGGGAAAAGGCCCGCGGATGGGGCTTTTGTCCAAAAGCGCTCGGGAGCGTCAAGGTAACGCAAAAATTCGTAAGTTTCTGTGACGGTTAGGTCGGCAATGGGGTTAAAATCGCAGCCGGCGTCACCCCATTTAGTAAAATATCCCATATGGGTTTCGCTGCGGTTGCTGGTGCCCGCCACAAGGGCGCCGCGTGTTGCCGCCACTGCGTATAGTGTGGCCATGCGCAGGCGCGGGTTGATATTTGTGCTGGCCTGCTTGTTAAGTTCCATGGGCAGAGCCGCGGCCATTTCCTGCTTAGCGGCCGTCAAGTCCACCGTGATATGCTCTATATCAAAATGCCTTGCAAAAAGCAGGGCATCTTCTGTATCCTCTTCAAAATTCCGTGCAGATTCGCAAGGCATTATGATACCCAGGGTGTTATCACAAGCCATTTTGCACAATATGCCCACAAGAACAGAATCCTTGCCGCCACTTGAACCAAAGACAATAGCCCCGCAGCCCGCCTTTGCAAGCACCTGTTTTATCCACGCCACCCTGTCCTCGGTTTCGCGCTTGTAGTCTCTAAGCATCAATTTCCTCCAGGCAAATTCTGATAAATGCGTCCAGATGTATATATTCGTTTTCTGATAAAAAGTCCACAATTTCATCTTCAAGCCTTGATGAAACATCCACACCCAGTATCTGCGACACAACTTCCGCAAGGCCACGCACTACATGAATATCATTTTCTATGATTAAGCAAGCCAAGCCGCCAAACCGGTGCGGCTTGGCGTTAGGTAAAAGTTGCGTCAATATTTCTTGATAATCCTCGGTGAAAATGTAAACATACATCATTTTCTCACCCCCTACCTATAATATGTAGAGGGTATGGTTACTTTGAATTGTCTAATATTTCTGTCAGTTCGTCCTTTTCAAAAATATACTGTTTGTTGCAAAAATGACAATTAATTTCTGCTTTGCCGTCCTCTTCGATAATTTGTGTAAGGTCTTCTTTGCCCATGGTGACCAAAGCGCCCGTCACACGGCTTCTATCACAATTGCAATAAAATTCCATAGGGGATTTTTGTGTGATTTCGTAGCCAAAATCTCCCAGAAGCATACCCAGTACATCTTCCGGCGTTTTGCCCTCTTCAAGCAGAGCCGTTATGGCAGGAAAACCCGCCATCTTTGCTTCTAGCGCATCTATAAGAACATCGCTAAAGCCCGGCATCAGCTGTATCAAAAAGCCGCCGGCCTGTTTTATGCTATGGTCGCGGTCTACAAGCACGCCGAGGGAAACGATGGAAGGGGTTTGCTCTGAAAAAGCAAAATAGGCCGCCACATCTTCGGCAACTTCACCTGATACAAGTTGCAAAGTGCCCACATAGGGCTCTTTTAGCCCCAGGTCTTTTATGACGGTTATTTGGCCGGCACCTATAGCGGCACCCACAGCCAGCTTGCCGTCGGCCCTTGCCGCAATATCACCATCGGGGTTGTGTACATAGCCCTTCACGCGGCCCAGGCCGTCCGATGTAGCAAGCACACCGCCAATGGGGCCATCGCCCTTTATGTTTATCGTTATCAAATCTGTTTCATTGCCCGCCATAAGGCCCATTATAGCCGTGGCTGTGAGGGTGCGGCCCAGGGCCGCTGATGCCACGGGGGTTGTGTTGTGCAAGGCGGCGGCTTCGCCCACCAGATGTCTTGTTGTGGCCGCAAAGGCGCGGATATGGCCGTTTGCGGCGGTTGCGCGTAGGCAATAGTCTTTCATTTATAATATCTCCGTTTCTATCAACTTTTTATGTATAGATAATTTGCAGCGGCCATTTCCCTAAAGGTCTGCACTTCGTCCAAGCTGGTAAAAGCCGACTTTGGGACAACATGATATACATCAGGCATTGCTACCACAAAATAGAAATAGTCGTCATTTTCCCATATCTCTTTGAAATGGTTCCAACCTATGATAGAATCAACATTACCAACCTTCCAATTCGTTTTGTCCTCATAGAAGGTTATGCTAAGCTCTTGTGAAAAGGCCGGAGCTTCTCTTTTTATTCTGCGATTTTGCGACCAAAATACTTTGATTATTCTAATGATAGTTATGCTCAAAAACAAGGCCCCAAAAGCAAAAACCAATATACCTATTGTTTCAGCAAAAAGCCAAATGGGTATGGCAAGAAGCATCAAGGCCGAAGAAAATGCATAGATACCGATAAGCCATTGCATAATTTTTCTTATCCATAGATATTGGCGATGGGCTTTTATTAGCTCCTTTGGCATGATACGATATGTTATGCTTACAGAGCATATTTCACCCATTATTTCACAATCTCCCGCCAGTTTAAATCTCCGCGGTCCAACGCTAAAAGCAGTGCTTCCGCCGTAGCCAGGTTGCTTGCCATGGGTATATTATGAACATCGCAAAGGCGCATGATGCCCGAAATTCCGGGCTCTCCCACATGGTCCAGCGAGGGGTCGCAAAGGAAAATAACAAGGTCTATATCATTATGGGCAATTTGTATGGCCAGCTGTTGTTCGCCGCCCAGGCGGCCTTCGAGGTGCTTGGCTACATGCAAGCCCGTGGCCTCTTCAATAATACGCCCTGTTGTGCCTGTGGCATAAACGAAATGTTTGCTTAAGATATGCCTATAGGCTATGCAAAGGTTTTCCATAAGTGTTTTTTTGCTGTCGTGCGCAACTAAAGCAATGTTCATTTCAATGCCCCCTATCTATTCTTTCTTTCCCATACTTTCAAACATAGAGTATTCTCTTGTCATGCCCACATTAATAACAAGCCCAATCATCGCCATAAAGACCCAAAGAGAGCTGCCGCCCGACGAGACGAAAGGGAAGTTCATGCCTGTGTTAGGCAAAAGCCAAGTGTTTATACCCACATGGGTGAAGGCCTGGAAGGCTATGGTTACGGCCACACCCGTTGCTATAAGCTTGCCCAAAAAGACTTCAGAGCGATGGGCTATCATAAGGCAACGCAAAACAATAAGAAGGACAACCAAGATAACAGAAACGCTGCCAATAAAGCCAAATTCTGCGCCGATAATGGAGAAGATAAAGTCGTTTGTGTCCAGGGGCACAAAAATTTGGTTTTCAAACAGGCCTTTGCCTGTCAAAAGGCCGCTGGATAGGGCAATAAGCGCCCATTCGTTTTGGAAGGTGGCGTCGCCGTCGCCATAATCCGGATACAAGAAGTTCCATATGCGGTCATGCTGCCATTCGTTTAATATTCTGTCAACCAAAATGGGATTTTCCACGTGAAGGTCGATGTAAAAAAATACTACAGCGGGTATGATTACGACAATGACGGCAATTACATATTTGTAGCTTATTTTGCCGCAATACAGTAGGGTAAGCATGATAACAGCAGTGACAGTAGATGCCGAAAGCGAAGGCTGCATAAAAATTAATATGACAGGCAGTGCAGTTGCGGCAAGGATAAGGCCCAGCACAAGAGGATGGTTAATTTTATCGCGATATCTGTCAATTATTTTGGCCAAAACAATTATCATAAAAATTTTTGCAAATTCTGAGGGCTGTATGCCAAACATAAAATCGCCAATTTCAAGGCCTATCCAGCGGGCAACGCCAGCCTGTCTTGGTAAAAGAAGCACAATGCCCAAAAACGTGATATTTACGATATAGATGGGTATATAAAATTTGGCTATAAATTCGTAATTTACAAAAGCCATCAGCAATAAGATGCCAATGCCTGTTGTGAAAAATATCAGTTGATTTATGAAGGTGGGTGACATGGTGCCATTGCCTAGGCCTGTGGTAGAGCCCACCATAAGCAGGCCAAAAGCGGCCAGGGCAATAACCAGGGCCAAAAGTATAAAATCAAAAGACCTTGCGTCACGGCGTAGGTTGTTCATAATTTTTTACACCCTATCTTTTCTTCCATGCCTTTATCGGGATATTGGCCACAAGGGCAGGGCCTTCGTTGCTGTTGATGTCTATAGCCAAATCGTCCTCATCTATATCCACATAATTTGACAAAACTTTAAGAATGTCAGATTTTAGCATCTCCAGCATCTCGGGAGAGGTGTTCATGCGGTCTTGAATAAGCACCAGCTCTAGGCGATTTTTGGCAACTGTGCCTGATGGTGTTTTTTTGTTAAGAAAGCCAAAAAAGCTCATAATTCACCTCTCTTAATTTTTGATACGGAAGGTTTTTTTAAGCCATGCCATAAAACCGCCCGTTTCTTCTAGCTCCATAAAAGGTACATCGTTGCCCATAATGCGTTGGGTAATATTGCGGAAAGCAAGCCCTGCGCGAGAATTGTTGTCCGCTACGGCGGGCTCGCCTCGGTTTGTGGATGTAACGATGGCTTCGTCATCAGGCACAAGACCCAAAACCTCTATTGCTAATATATCAACCACATCATCAACTGTCATCATTTCTTTGCGCTTTATCATATCAGGGCGCAAGCGATTTAGGACAAGGCGAATATTTTTAATTTCGGCGGCTTCCAGAAGGCCTACAATTCTGTCGGCATCGCGCACGCTGGAAACTTCGGGGGTGGCCACAACGATGGCGCGGTCTGCCCCTGCGATGGCGTTTTTAAAGCCTTGCTCTATGCCCGCAGGACAATCGATGATTATGTAATCATGCTCTTCCCGCAAGGCGTCACAAAGCTTCACCATTTGCTCCGGCGAAACTGCTGTTTTATCCTTGGTCTGCGCCGCTGCCAAAAGATATAGGTTTGGATATCTCTTGTCTTTTATCAGAGCTTGCTTTAGGCGGCATTTGCCCTCAACAACGTCAACCAAATCATACACAATGCGGTTTTCAAGGCCCATTACAACGTCCAAATTTCTAAGGCCTATGTCCGCATCAATAAGCACTACGTTTTTGTTTGCTATGGCCAGGCCACAGCCCAAATTGGCGCTGGTGGTGGTTTTGCCCACGCCGCCCTTGCCACTGGTAATTACAATTACTTCGCCCATTTTTCATCCTCCGGTATGTTAATTTGCAATTTGCAAGCATTAGTTTACAATGGGTGCTACATATATTTCATCGCCCTTTACAAAAGCGTACACAGGGTCTATTTTATTTTTGTTTTCCTGCATAAGCTCTTTAGGAAAATATGTAATTTTGCTGGCTATGCGAAGCTGGGTTGGCCACATGGACAGCGAGCATACAAAGGCCGTTTCATCCCCCATGGCCCCGGCGTGTACCATGCCGCGTATGGCTCCGAAAACAACAACATTTCCCGCTGCAACCACCTCTGCACCAGCGTTTACGTCCCCCAAAATTACAACAGAGCCACTGTGGCTTATAGCCTGCCCGTTTCGTAGGCCGCTTCTGTGGAAATACGCGCCATCTGTTGCAATGTCGCTAATGCTTTTGGGCTTTTTGCGGACAACATCCTCTGCCTTTTTTTCTTTGTTAATTTCAAAAACACCCGTCAAATCCTCTATAAAGGAAATGGACATATTGGCCTCGTCTTTGATGATGTCTATAAGGGACAAAAGCTCGTCTTCCGAAAGCTGCTTGCCCTTAAAGGTTACTGTGGTTGTTGCATCCGCAAAAAATCTGCTGGAAGAGCGAATTTTCTCCCGCAGAGATTCTGCAATTTGTTTATACCCGGCATCTTCCGACAGTATAATTACAATGCCGTCCTTGCCGCCCTTAAAAATAACACTATTATCCTTTTGCATATCTACCTCGTATGTTAATATTACCTTCTATGCTATTATACACTAAAATTCAAAAACTTCATACACCTTTTTTCAAAAATTACTCGTTGCCAACAAAATTAAAAATTTGTCCGGCTAATTGGCTTGCCCGGGTGCCGCCGCCTGTGTTTTCGATAATAATTGCCAGTGCCGCAGTGGGATTTTCCGCAGGGGCATATCCAATAAACCAAGAATGGTCCACACCCGTCTCATTTTGGGCCGTACCCGTCTTGCCCGCTACCTGCATATGGGATAGGCCCGCAGGCGTGCCAGTGCCTGTGTTTACAGCCTCTATCAGCATCTCATTAAGCGATGCCGCCATTTGCGCATCCATCACCTGGCCCATAGACCGCGGCGTGGTAGAGCTTAGGGTGTTGCCGAAGCCGCCAACAACCCTATCCACCATAAATGGTTCCATTACAACGCCGCCATTTGCCACAGCGGCGGCGATAAGGGCCATGTTAAGAGGCGTGGCTGTTATGCGACCCTGGCCTATAGCCGTCTGCACAAGCTCGTAAATGGCGGGCTCTGTTCCCATGGGAAATTGTGGCATTGATGCTGGAAGCTCAAATGGGATGGTAGCGTTGAAAAGCAGCTGCTCTGAGGCTTGTATGATAGGCTCTGGTCCAATTTTATCCGCCAACGTTGCAAAATATCCATTGCAAGACACTGCCATGGCGCGGTGCATGTTCACCATGCCATGGGCTGTGCCACCCCAGCATTGTATGGTTTCGCCGCCAAAATGGGCGTGGCCTGTGCATTCAAAGGTAAAATCTACCAGCGTTGAGTCATATTCTAAAGCCGCCATGGCCGTCACCACTTTGAAGGTAGAGCCAGGCGGATAAAGTCCTTGCGTAGCACGGTTTAGCAGCGGGCTGTTTTCCGTGTCCGTTATAAGGCCGCCCCAAAGCTCTGTCACCCGGTTGGGGTCGAAAGACAGGGTAGACACCATGGCCACAATAGCACCTGTTGTTGGGTCTAGAACCACCACGGCGCCGCGCGACGTGCCAAGACTATTATGAATAAGTTGCTGTAAATCCGCGTCAAAAGTCGTTACAATGGAATTTGCGGTAAGTTCGTTGCCAAACATAACGTGACCGGCGCGCTGTATCAGCTCCCAGTTAAGGCGGTTCATGGTAAAATTGCGCGAAAGTTCCAGCCCAGCGCGGGACATGCCGCTGTAGCCCGCCGTATGGGCAAAGGCCGCGCCAAAGGGATATTGCCGTGCATATCGCCCATTGCTGTACACGCTTTCCACAATGGGCGTACCATGGGCATCATAAATGGTGCCGCGCCTTATGCCTTCGACATCCACCGCAACCCGTGCGTTAAAGGGATTTGTAATAAAATCATCGGCTTCAATGGCTGCCACATAGACGAAATAGCCGCCCAGCACAACAAATAGGGCCGTTATAAACCAAAACATATGTGATAGATTTTTGCGTAAGTCTTTCATATCATCACTCCGATTGCAATTCACGTAATGTCGGGTAAACCCGACTAGAAGTAACGACTACAAGTCAGGCGGTGGTTTGTAACCGTTACTTTCAGTCGGGTTTACCCGACACTCCCAATCAAGCATACCATCAACCAATGCCAACGCCGCCGCCAATGCATCGCCAGCTACCCAAATATCAGGCGCTATCCCCAAGCCTTCTTCAAAATGCCCATCGGGCCACAACATCATCCCCCTGCCAAGGCCAAAGGGCTTGCCGCTGTTAGGCAGGCTTAGGCTGCTGTATGTAAGGTCGAAGGCCAGTGCGCCGCCGGTTGCCTCGCCCAAAACCAATGTGTTGGACATGTTAAACATCAGGTCTGCAAAGTCTTCCGCGGCGGAAATGCTGTGCCTGTCGATAAGAAGTATCAGCTTTTGTTCTGTTTCTACAATTCTGCGGGGTTCTGTGCGAAATATGGTATAGCCCTCGCCAAATGGCCCTACATTCCAAAAGTAGTTCCAGGACCCTGGTGGGTTTTGAAAGGCGTTTTCGGCGTCAAATTCAAAAGTTTCGCTGCGATATGGCCGGGCCGTAAGCCACACATAGTTTGACGGCACAATTTCCCCCGTAAGGGCATAAACCCAGCGTGTTGGCAGCATACCATTACCGCCGCTGTTGCTGCGTATGTCTATAATAATCACAGGCTCGTCGCGCAGTTCTTCCGCAAAGGCTATAAAGGGCTGGGCATGTTGTATGCCCAGGGCGTCTTCGTGGCCATCAAAGCCCATGGCCATCACAGTTATAACAGGTATGCCGTCTATATGCTCTAAGGTGGGATATTCTTGCTGTCGCCTATCGGTGTTTTCCCTTAGAAAGGTGCGTCTGGTACTTTCGTCGTCTTCATACACAAAATAAGCGACAATTGATGCGAAGGGGCTGTCTGATAAAAGCATAGGACTGTAAAACAGTTCTCCCGCCTCATTAACATGCAGATGCATGACCTCATCTATATCGTGTCCCCTAATTTCAAGTAGATACAAGTCCGTAGCGCGATTTCTAAAGCCATTTTCGCTTCTGTAATAGCTTACGACGGGTTGGCCCCGTCTGGCCGCGTGGAAAAAGACCATATCATTGCCCATGTGGTGGGCTCCTATCCAAAAATGGTTGTCCACAACCACTTGGGACAGATGCCTATGCAAAATTTCCGCAAAGGCATTGGCAGATATTGTGTGCGCGTCCGCGCGAATATCAAAAAGCTCTGTCACAACATCGGTAAGCAGGGCCGAAAACACTTCATCTCCGCCAAAGTACACATATCCACCATATACATCACGCAGCAGGTTAAACAGCGCCCAAGTGTCGGCAACGGCTTCCACCATCCTGATATATTCGGGACGGGGCGTATTTCTGCCCCATATTCCGTCAAATCCGCCGGGAAGGCCGGGTGCCGGTGTGCGCCCCTCTGTCATGGCCAAAAGGATGTTATAATCGGGTTTTTCGATGGCTTCGCGCCGCTGACGCGCTTGCTCCATCACATATTCCAAATCCAACGTCAAAATTTCCGCCCGCGTCTCTTCAATAAATTGGATCTTCTCAATTTTTTTCTCAAACTCTTCCTCAATTTCATATTCCTCGGCACAGGCAGAAAAGAGGAAAAGCGCAGCCATAACGACTAAAACTGCCCGCAATTTTTTCATGCCTCTTCCTCCTTTAGCTGTCCGTTAAGCCAATTTAAAACGCCCACCATGATAATGCTGATGAAAACAGAGCTGCCGCCGTAGCTTACAAAAGGCAGGGTTATGCCCGTCATGGGTATCAGCTTGATATTGCCGCCTATAGACACAAAGGCCTGAAAGGCCAAAAACGTTGTGAAACCCAGCGTCATCAGGGCATACAACGGACGCTTTGCGCGGCGGGCCATGTCGGCCCCGCGCAACAGCAAAAGGGCGTAAACGCCTATAAACAAAAGGCCGAAAATCCAACCGAATTCTTCTGAGATGGCGGAAAAGATGATGTCGCGCTCTACAACGGGTATGCGGCCCGCCATGCCGCGGCCAAGCCCCGCGCCAAAGGGCCCCCAAGTGGCTATGGCAAAAAGGGATTGTGTAACCTGAAAGCCTTCGTTTGCGATAAGGGGCCAGGGGTTGCTCCATGCGGCCACGCGTATGCGCAGATGCGGGAAAAATTGGTATGCCGCCACAGAGGCCGCCGCCATGGCCGCAAAGCCCCCCGCAAAAAGAAGCTTATTGCCCGTGGCTGTATAAAAAATTACCATAAAAATCATGAAAAACATCAAGGCACTGCCAAGGTCTCTTTGCAGCACCAAAATGCCTATGATGGCGGCGCTTGCAACACCCGTAAAAATAAGCTTGCCCATGCTGGGCTTTACACGAAAGGCACAGGCCAGATATATAACAAAAATTGGTTTTGCAATTTGAGAAGGTTGAAAGGACACGCCAAAAATGGATATCCAGCGGGCTGCGCCAAATTCATCCACGGCAACAAAGGGGATGCCGATAAGGCTGCCCAAAATATCAGCAATAAAAACAATGCCGATAAGGGATAGGCACACCACCATAAAAAGCTTTTCCAGCTTTTCAAATTGACTGAAAATGCGAAATGCCAAAGGAACTAAAAGAGAAACACCAAAGCCAATGGCCGCAAAAACAAGCTGGGCTGTGGCCAAGGATGGGTTTAGCCTATACAAAATGATAAAGCCCATGGCTAAAAGGAAAAACATAGCTTGTGTGATGACAGGACAGGGGCGACGAAACGCTTTTTTTGTCAACAGCGGGCCGGCTATCACAAAAACAAGCACAAAACCGCCGTAAATTAGGGTTTGCACGTCAACAGAAAGTAGGTTTTCATCGAAGGCCAAGATGGGGAAGGCAAAAACGCATAGCAATATCGTCACAATCCAAAAGCCGCGCGGTTGCGCGGTTGCATCGTCTTTGCTTTCTTTGAAAATAAACAGCCCCGCCTGCAACAAAAAATATGCTATCAAAAATACAAAATAATATCTGCTTAAAAGCGATAAAAAATCTAGTATAAATCACACCCCGCTTACTTGCTTTCCTTCTTGCTATCCTTCTTATCCGGCCCTTTGTACTTCGTTTTAATTTCCAACATCTTTTCAAGCTCTGCCAGCCTATGTGACATTTCTTCTATTTTTACGGCATCCTCTTTTGCTTGCGTTTTTACCGTCAGAAGCTCATCCGCCAGAAAAACGCAGGCATATAAAGCCTTCGTGAGATAGTTCATTGGAAAGGAAGAGCCCACATTGTCAAATTTTTCTATTGTAGACAATATATATTTATACAACCCCTCTATATATGCATCATCTTTTTCGCTTACAATGCGTACATTTTCGTTAAACAACTTTAAATTATATCTTTTGCCCATATATGTTCCCCCAGCCATTATATCTTTTAAATATTATACCATTTTTCACGCACTTTTCCAACATATTTTTATTTTTTTCGATTTTCATACAGATGCTTGAAAAATTAGTTGCAAAGCTATATAATTATATGCATCATGACAATTAAACACGGAGGATAGATATGGAAAAATTGTACTCGGGCAAAACCAAGGACGTCTATGCAACCCAAGACCCAAATGTGGTGCGGCTGGTTTTTAAAGATGATGTTACCGGCAAAGATGGCGTGTTTGACCCAGGCGAAAACCAAGTTGGGCTTACAATTGAAGGTGCCGGGCTGCTAAACCTCGCGGTGACACGCAAAATTTTTACATTTCTTTCAGAAGCGGGCATTTACACCCATTTTGTTGGTGCTGACGAAAATTCTATGACGGTGCGCAAAGCCACGCCCTTTGGCAATGGACTGGAAGTTGTCGTTCGCTATCGTGCTACGGGCAGTTTTATACGGCGTTTTGGACAATATGCTAAAGAGGGACAGAGGCTTCATGGCATTGTCGAAATAACCCTAAAAGATGATGATAGAAACGACCCGCCAGCGACAAAAGAAATCCTTGAAATCCTTGGTCTTTTGACTACCGGAGAATACGAAGGAATTGTAAGCTTTGCAAAAAAAATATGCGATGTACTTCGCTTTGTTATGTTGGACAATGGTATTGATTTATATGACGTTAAACTGGAATTTGGACGCGATAAAGATGGCGAATTGATGCTTATAGACGAGGTTTCGGCGGGATGTATGCGCGCCTACAAAAATGGCGAACATATCCAAGACCCAATGGAACTATCAAAACTTATTTTGGAAATGGATGTGTAGACTTCTGATGAATGATATACATGAAGGGTCTTAAAAAACGGGCGGCTGCAAGCCGCCCCTACATAATATGGAGTGATAATGCATTTGCACAATCCACGGGCGGCAAAATGCCGCCCCTACGATAGCCAACAGTAGGGGCGGCATTTTGCCGCCCGTTTATTATAGCCATTTGTCTTTACAAGGCCTGTCTTTTGCTATAGCATATCCCTCTTTATTTCTTAGGCCGCCCAACAAGCCGCCCTTCGCTGATGGCATAGATATCGTCAATGGACATTTGGAAGGACACCTCGCGTTTTTCTTCCTTAGCGCGTACTTCCAGCTTTTTGCGGTGGAAGTCCCTGATATGGGCCCTAAAGGGCAGGTTTCCAAAGTCGAAGATGCGCACGGCGCCGTCGCTGTCGCGGGCCGGGAAGGCTAGGTCTGCATTATATTTGCTTGGCGAAAACGGAATGTCTATAACGCCTGCCTGGAAGGCGCGCACGGCACCTAAGGCAATGTCGCCGTAGCCCAGTTCCAGAGTTTTGTCTATGATAGATTTTGTTTCCATCTCGATGAGGCCGCTTTCAAGGTATACGTCGTGAAGTTCCAGCAGGTTTTGGCCTTTCAGCATGTTGACAACCTGCTTTGTGGCTTTAAGGCCCGCTGCGTTGGCTTCCATTGTAGGCACGCCCATGGCTTCATGAGGCGTTTTGACGATAACCTTCGTGGCACCCGCCAGCACCGCGGCCGCGGCACCCCAGGAGATAACGCCAAAGGCCATGCTTTCGTCATGAGGGAAGCCGCCCATCCATTGATGCAGCACGGTGGTAACGGCCACATCACTAAAGCCAAACATATCTAAGTAGTGGCGCGTAAGGCTGCGCAGGGACTTTATAGCGGCTACGTCCTGTACAATATTGCCCAGCTGCCCATAGCCCACGGTTATGTTTTTGCAGCCTTGTGTTGCGGCAAGCAAACTTTCAATGATGGCAACAGAATGGGATATGCAAGGGGGCACCAATGTGCCTGTCAGGGGGCCGAAAGGCTCGCGATTTATGCTTATACCAGCCTCTTCATACTTGCCGATAAGCCTGTCCACATACTGCCAGTCAAAAATAGTTTTCTCAAGTGAAGTGTCTTTAGAATACGGTATGTTGTAAGAAATGCCTCCGCCCTCATAGGATGTAAAGCCGCCCGCCATAGTAATTTCAGCCAGCAGCCTGCCGTCGGGCGTGCCGTGGCGCACCTGTACGGGGCTTTTTACGGAAGATGTGACGGCGCGGCAAATGTCCACGCCATGGTTTACCGCCGGAAAGCCGTTAAGCATAGAGCGGCCATTGCGTATGCTTTCGTCAATGCCTACCTGGGCGTCGTCATAGCGGTTGTGGCGGGTGTAGCTGTCAATTGTGGAAGGCAGCAAGTCCGCTTGGCCCGCATCTTCCAGATAGCGCAGCAGGTCGATATGCTGTTGAGGCAAGGCCACGCCGGCCCGGGGCTGCGTAAGCGTCACGCCCTCGCGGTCTGCTTCCAAAAGCTTGGCAGAAAAGCATTTTGACGGCGGCAAGGCCCTTTGATATTCTACCGCCTCTTTAAAATCCACATCCTTACCTGTCTTCCAGTCCAAAAGCACGTCTTTTTGCAGTGTGTAAAACAGGTCATCACTTAACTTTTCGTTCTTTAGCGAAATGTCCATTATGGATTCTCTCCTTCTTCTATTTCAAAAATTTCTTTCATGTCAATTGTAAGGTCGGGCAGGATGCCGACGGTTATTTTATCGGTTGGGCCAAACATGTTAACGAAATATTTGCTGTCTTCTTTCTTATAAATCCGCACTTCACCAGTATCAGGGTCAGCAAACCAAATTTCTTTCACGCCCGCGTCTGTATATTTTGTAAATTTTTTCATCACATCATAAGTGGCAGTAGATGGAGAAAGTATCTCAATAACAAGGTCTGGCGCGCCTTTGCAGGATTTGCCGTCCGATAGCTTGTCACGGTCGCAAACCACAAACACATCCGGCTGTACAACGGTGTCATCGCCTTTGTCCCAATTAAGGCGCACATCAAAGGGGGCCACAAAAACCTTGCAATTTTTGCCTTGCAAATGCTCTCGAAATTTCCAGTATAAATTTCCTAATGTTTCTTGATGCTTCATGCTGGGTGATGCCATGATATACGCGATGCCGTCTATCAGCTCGTACCTAGTATCATTGCCCCATTCACAATAGTCTGCATAGATATACCGTTGCTTTTCCTGTTTTAATTCCATTTCATCGCCTCCTTATTCGTCGGCTTCAAAAATATCTTTCATGTCAATTGTAAAGTCGGGCAGGATGCCGATGGTTATTTTGTCTGTCGGGCCAAACATGCTAACAAAGTATTCATCGTCTCTTTGCTTGTAAATTTTCCCTTCGCCGGTATCGGGATCCACAAACCAAATTTCTTTCACGCCGGCATTTGTGTATTTGGCAAATTTTCTCATTGTGTCATGGCCATGGGTGGACGGCGAAAGTATCTCAATAACAAGATCCGGTGCGCCTTTGCAGCCCTTTTCATCTATTTTATCAGGGTCACAAATTACAAGTAAATCTGGCTGTACAACGGTATCGTCGCCTTTGTCCCAATTTAGGCGCACGTCAAAAGCCGCATGGAACACCTCGCATTTTTTGCCTTGCAAATATTCGCGAAATTTCCAAAACAAGTTTCCTGATATTCTTTGATGGACTGTGGAAGGCGACGCCATAATATATGCGGTGCCGTCTATCAGCTCATATCGCATATCGTCATCCCATGTGCAATAATCCGCATAGGTAAAATGTTGCTTTTTCTGCTTTGCTAACATCTGTTACACCTCCTGAAAGCTATTCTTCATAATACGCAACGCCACATCCCCATGAAAACGCGATAGCAGCCCCATGGCGGCGAAGCAATTTTCCATATCCAAAAGCAACTTTGGGCGCAAGGGCTTTAGGGCGTTAAGGTCTTTTGGACTGTAGATGGCGTTTTGCAAGATGGCGCGGGGGTTTGCGGCGTTTATCACTGCGCCGCCGCTGCCTATCACATAGCGCACCTGGGTTAAATCCTTGCCGCTTTGGGAGAACATCTCGCCCGCGGGGGTGTAAATCTTTTCGTTGTAGCCCGCGTGGCGTGCGGCGGAGATGCGTATGGCTTCGGCCGCAAGGGCACTGTCCACGTCGCTATAGTCCTCATATTCGCCCATGGGCAGCACACCCGGCTCGGCCGCGCAAATTTCAAGCCACTGGGACGTTTTTTCCGCACTTATGCCGTATTCTGCATAAAAGGCGGAAGGGTTGTCTTCCAAAATAAGGTCATACAACGCGCTTTGGCTGTATCTCATGCCCACATCACCTTCCACGGTGCGCTTTGCAAAAGGCTCTGTGATACCGCTGATAAAGGCATTGGGCACTTTGGGGTTGCCGTCTGCCATGGAATATACATCGGTGGTGGCGCCGCCAAGGTCGTAGGCCATAAGCTCGCCTAGGCCCTCTTCGGTGTCGCCGCCACGGGAAAGCAGCTCGCAAGCTTCAAGCACGGCAAGAGGCGTGGGTATAATTTCCATATCCATAATTTCAGCAATGGCATCAAGACCTTTGGCGGTGATGATGTTTTCGATAAAAAGGTCTCTGATAGCGGCTTTTGCGGGCAGTATGTTAAGCTTGCCAAAGGCCGGCATAACATTTTCGCATATCACGGTGTTTTTTCCGCCCCTTTGCAAAATTTGTGCGGCACCCGCGGCCGCAGAGCGGTTGCCCGCAATTATCACAGAAAAATTGGCGGGCACGGATGCGATAATTTCAGCGTTGTGCAAAAGCACCTTCTTGTTGCCGCCGTCTATACCGCCTGAAAGCAGCAGAATATCAGGGGCAATGGCGGCAATTTCTTCGCTTTCAAATTCCGTAAGCTCGTAGGAATATGTTTTTACAACTTTTGCACCGGCCGAGGCGGCCGCAAGGCGTGAAGCCTTTGCCGTCAAGTCCGGCACAAGGCCGGAAGACACCATTTTCAAGCCCCCCGCAGCGGATGAAGCCGCAAGGCATTTTTCAAATTCTATCTGCCCAAGCTGTGCAGCAATTTCTTTTTTTGCGGCATCAAAACCAAGGTTAACATCCGTTTCGATAGTTGTAAATGCCTTGGCAAAAGCCACAATTTTGGCACTTTCTATGTCTACGGCCGTCACCTTTGTGTATGTGGAGCCAAAATCTGTTAGCAAATAAATTTTCATAGGTAAAACATCCTGTCTAATTTAACGCCAAGTCCTGCCTTAGATGCTCTATGGCCCCTTTCGGGTCGGACCCTGGCGGGTACACGCGGTTAAAGCCCATCTCTAAAAACACTTTTTCCACTTGGGTAAATTCTTGCTTGCCTACAACGAGGTTGCCGCCAACATACAGCAAAATGTCTGTAAGTCCCGCCTCGTCGCATTTTTCCCGCAGGCCTTTGCAGTCAATTTCACCATGGCCATACATCGAGGACACGATGATGACCGCTGCATCAGCTTCCACGGCCGCTTCCACAAATTCTTTTTGGCTCACCATTACGCCTAGGTTTGTCACATTAAAACCTGCTTGGGTGAAGGTGTAGTTTAGAATTTTGTTGCCCACGGCATGTACATCCGCGCCGATAACGCCCAGCACAAGGGTTGGCTGCTCAATTTCCTGCATATCTTCAATTTTTGCCATTTCTTCCATCTTTTCACTCCTAAATTTTATATTTATCTATTAAAAATTTCTTTTAGAGAATAATGAAAATCATCCGTGCCAAACCATTTTGCTTGTATCAAGGCTTCCATGGCTCTTATATGCTCATATTGCCAAACACCCCATGCGCTGTGGAAATTTCCGTACACATCCACATAATGGTTTTCTGTCAACGCCGAAAAATAGTTGTTTGCGTATAAAATGTGATGCCAATAGCGGTTTAGGTCTATGCCGCTGTGGTGTAGGGTTTGCGCACCAAGGAAATATGTGGACAGGGTGCCCCATTCTTCATCTGTTGGCGCGAAATTGCTCCACACCAGATACGGCAGGGTAAACATCTTGCGCCTGTCGTCCTCATTCCACATAAACAGCCGCTGGTCGCTTATATATCCCAATGTCTCGAAAATGGCGTCGGTGTGTTCGCCTAAAATGGGCAGATGGTCGCCAAAGAAGACGACAATTGTGGGCGTGTCTCGGGTTTCGATAAAATCAATCAGTCGCCCAAGCTGCTTGTCCGCATCGTAAATGCCTTGGATAAAAGAATTTACATTGCCAAGCTCTCGCTCAGTTAAATACGGGCTGTAGGCGGTTACATCCTGGGGCCAGTCCTCATATTTATTGCCCCAAAATTCCCAATGGTTTTGCATGGATATGCCAAATAGAAACAGGGCCTCTTCCGCCTCTTCCGCCAGCAAAATTTGGGTGATAATTTCATCTGTAAAAAATTCGTCAGAGACGAAAAAGCCTTTGTATACAGGGTCTTCCATGTCTTCATAGGCAATAAATTCGTCAAAGCCAAGGCGCGGATACACCGTATTGCGGTTGAAGAAATATCTTGTAAAAGGATGCACCGCTACGGTGCGATAGCCGTTTTGCCTGAAAAGATGCGGCATGGCCGTCTCTATATCCCTAAAAAAGTATCGCCCAACGCTGTTGTATGGCACATAATATGCACTGCCCATGAAAAACATCGGGCTGCCCGTAAGAAATTCCAGCTCTGTGTTGGCCGTGCCGCCGCCAAAGACGGGCACAACCACATCGCCGCTTATATAGTGTTGGCTTAGACGGCGGAAGTTAGGCGTTGGGTCCGTGGAAAATTCCAGATTATATATGACGGTAGGGTCTATGAAAGCTTCGGACATTATAACGATGACATTGGGCCTGATGTCGCTTGATTCTGTGGCCTCGGGCATCCCAAAGAAGCGTTGCGCCGCAAGACTGGCCGTTGCCGCTTCCAGATTGCGGGCGTTATGGTCTATCAATGCTGCGTGAAAGCCCAAAATGAGGCCTGTGTCGCGGTAAAGTGCCGTAAGTGGCCCTCTGGGATTTATCTCCAGCGCGGGCATAATGCTGTTTGTGTAAAGATTTGACACGAAGGTTAGTGTAAACACCGCCACGGCACCGCAAAACATCAGCCAGCGGGCTGTGAAGGTGGGTTTAAAATATACAAAAAGAAGGGGCAAATGTATCAGAGCTATCAGGGCCACCCTCAAAAGCAAGGCCATCTCAATGATGATGTCGGTATCTTGCGTTATCATCAGGGCTTCACCCGCCAACATTATATCCGTCGGCACAAAAACCTGCCCCGCTATCATTAATTTTAGGCTATTAACCACATAGGCCGCGCCTAAAATAACCGACACCGCCACATATGACCAAAAAACCGATGCCCCAAAGCCGAAAACAGCCACAGCGCAGACAGCAATGAAAAGCGCGGAGAGAAGCACGATGCCGGCACCCGAAAAAGGTGCCGCCATAAGGCCCTCGGCAGATGCGGGATTAAGCCCCTCTAAGGCGAAAAACAAAAACAGCGGAAACAGCACCGCATATGCCCGCAACGCCCATTGCACGGGCCTCTTTTGTGTCACCACTTTAAGTTTTAACCATAATTCAAGTATCATATCTACATTTTAACAAAATTGTGGGCTAGTTTCAACAGGAAATTCACCGAAATCTTCTTTCCTACATACTATGGTCTGAGAGGCTATAAACCAAAGATTTTGCTGAACCCTTTGCTAGACCCATAATAATGATTTAATTTAGGGAGGTTAGATTATGGCAGCTTTTGAATTTGGAAACTATCCGGAAAAACCCAACCATCGCGCGCCTTTTGCGGCCCCGCCTCAAACTGCTGCGCCAGAAGCCGAAGAGGCGGCAGCACTTTCGGCTATACCAAGGTTGCGCAGCGAACCCATCCTGGCAATGAAAATTTATGATTCTTGCCGCAACAAAAATTGCCTAAGCCCATCAGAGCTTGGCCCGGCACTTTCCTTAGGCGGCGAGCCACTGCATCCGCCTGAAAATGCACAATCCGTAAGCATTGAAGATTTGCACATCTGCCGCATCAACATTTTAAGCAAGTCCACAAGTCCCTTTCGGAAGGGCTATTGGGATTTAGAAATTCAGTATGATTTCGACTATCACCTGCGCTATGTGGGTCGCGGCGGCGTCGAAATTGGCACTGCCCACGCAACAAATTCCTTCACACAGCGTTGCAGCCTCTTTGGTTCTGTTGGCTCTGAAATAGCTATAGCTACAGACCTCTTCGCTGGTGGAGACAGCACCCTGGGTGGCGAGCCTTTTGCGCTTGTAGAAGCAAGAGCCATCGGCCTTTCCGCAGAAATTAGGCGCGACCATTGCCATCGCGGGCATCATGGTCATGGCCCAGAACATGGCGAAGGCTCAGAGCATGGCCATCACCATCGCCGCACCCATGTTTTTGCAACCATCGGCCTCTTCTCTATGATAAAGCTATATCGTCTGGTTTCTCTTCTGGTAGAATCCCGCGGCTTTGTCATCCCAGACCCTTGCAGAAACATCATGCCGCCAAACCCATGCGACTTCTTTGAAGAGCTAGACTTCCCAATGGACACCTTCTCTCCGCCGCAAAAGCGCGAGTTTATGTCAGGCGAAAGCATCAACATTCCTGGGCGGCCGTGTGGCAGGTCAGTAATGGAATTGGAAGAGGAAATTGAAGAGTAGAGTTTTAACAAAAAGAAAGGCCTGCGAGGCCTTTCTTTTTTAGATTTGATGGCATGTAGGATTTAATTGCTCTCTATACTGACATTTAAATGTCTGCGCCCCACCAAAAGTATTGTCAGCCCTATTATGAAAACCACCGAGACAGACAGCACGGAAATTGATGGCCTTCCTGTGGTGCTTAGCACAAGGGCATATACCGCAGGCCCCAGTATGGCGGCAAAGCGGCCGAAAATCTCGAAAAAGCCAAAGTATTCGCCTGCATTTTCGGGAGGCACAAGGCGACCGAAAGTAGAGCGCGAAAGGGCCTGTATGCCGCCCTGCACCATGCCTACCATAGCTGCCAGCGCCCAAAACATCATGATGGCAACATCTGTGTCAAACCAATGCATTTCCAGCCCAAAGCCCATGAAAAACCCCGTAAGACAGATGACAATATATATGCAAATGGCCCCCATTATAATGTTTATGGGGTTTACTGTTTTGGCCAACCTTCCAAATAATATTGTGCAGGGTATTGCCACAAACTGGGTGGCAAATATGGCACCTATTAACATTACTGCGTCCAGCTCCAGCTCTGCACCATAGGCTGTAGCTATGTTGATAACAGTGCCAACACCATCTATGTAGAAGAAATATGCCACGATAAAGATAAACATTCCTTTGTTTTTCACAATTCTTTTGGCTGTGGCAATGATATTTTTCGCGGTTTCTTTCATAAAGCCTTTTTTTGGCGCATCCACGCCGTATTTATGATGCACGTTGCGAAGCATAGGTATGCAGAAGATACCCCACCACACAGCCGTCATTACAACGGAGATGCGTACAGCCAAGGTGCCGTCTATGCCAAAGTTTTCGCCAAACATAATGAGGATGATGCTGATGATGAAGGGTATGGTGCTGCCACCGCTGTAGCCCATAGCAAAGCCCCATGCGCTAACCTTGTCCATCCGGTCCTTCGTGGTAACATCAGGCAAATAGCTGTCATATACAAAATTAGCCGCAGACCAAAACATGTTGGCCAGCACATAGCCTACCAAAAGCATCTGCCAACTGCTTTGGGCCGCAACAAACAACAGGGCCAGTATGCCAAAGGCGATAAAAATAACAAGCAGCCGCTTTTTGTAGCCTCGATAGTCCACCACCGTGCCTATTATTGGTGCCGCAACGCCTAGCACAAACCGTGCCACGGCCACGCCAATGGCCCACCACATGCTGCCGGCAACGCCGTCACCATCAGCCATGGTTACAAAAAATACGGGGAAAACAGCGGCCATCATTATGGTGGAAAAGACGTTTTGGGCCCAATCGTACATAATCCAGCTGCGCTCTTCTTTTGTAAAACTCTTTAGCATCAGTTGCTTACCTCCAAACTTTGTAAGAATTCTAAAGCCACTTCCAATGCATCTTCGGCGGGCACTATGATGTCAGGCCAAAGGGTGTTTTGGTCGGCATTTATGTCGGGTCGTAAAAACCTTGTGGTTGAAATGCCTATGTTAAGCCTGCTTAGCGGCAGGGTGATTGGCGGCGGCACTGCGCCAAACGCGCTGGGGGCATTTGCGCTGGGCTGCCCTATAATATTGCCCAGGCCGCCATCCTGCACCCATGCGCCAAACATGGTGGATGCAGAGAAAGAGTCGGCATTCATGAGAACAGAGATAAAAACATTGTTGGGGTTTGCGGCTTCCATATTTGGCGGTGTATACAAATATTTCACGCCGTCATCAACATCCCACCATGACATTTCACTTGTGCGACGATACATGCCGTCACTTGGGGGCGTGATGCCCATGGCAGCAAGCAAATCTTCGGCAACATCAGAAAATCCACCACTGTTGTCCCTTACGTCCACAATAAACTTCCATACACCGCTTTTAACGGCTTCTTCAATAGCGGCAAGGGTGTATGGCATGTCTGGATGCTGGACGAATGCGCGCAAATTAATGTAAAATACATCATCAATAACTTCATGACGGATAATGAAGTCTGCATCTAGAAAGGAGCCCACAAAATCCCGCGAATAGCCTCTACGAAATCCCGCTTCCAGTGTGCCTGCTTCTTCATTTTTATAAATTGCAAGCTCAACACGTCCGCGGTCTATATACGCCCCTGCAAAGGAAAGCATCGCCCTATCTCGGGAAAATATGGCGTATGACCTTTGCCTTTCTGCATCATTTTCTAAATAATAATGCATCTCAATTGCGGCAAAGACCTCGTTTACAGGTACGCCGCCAATTTCAAGCACTTCTGCATGTGGCCGGTCTGCTAAAAACAGGCGGCCGTTTTGCACAACCATCTCTATCTCAAGAAATTCGCTTGCTGTCAAATCCCTACCCATGTGGCCATCGCGCAAAAGGGTGATATAACGTTGGGTTGCAAGGATGAAATCTCTACGTGACAAGGGCTCTGCTGTAACGGCCAAATATTCATCGCGCCTTTGCTTGTACTCTTCGGGCAGCAGTCCGCTGATGACAAAGATAGGATGAACAGCCTCCACGGTTTCCACCAATAAGATGGCATCGGGGGAAAAGTTGTGCCTTGGTTGGCTATCAATAATTTCAGCTATTTCTTCAACTTTTTCTGTCTCATGGACTTCTTTCGCTTCATAGGCTTCATAAGTTTCGTTGGCCTCATAAGCATCACAGGCGACGAAGATTAATACCGCCAAAAGCAGCGTAACTATCACTGCAAATTTATTAATCATAAATCCATTCCTAGTTTTAACTCTTGATTAATTATGGCCGTAACATTGCGTATATCGTCAAAGGGAAGGCTATGTGGCCCATGTTTGGCATTTTTTACGGCAAAAAACACGCGATAGTCGTCATAATCGCGGGGGTAGCCATGGTTGCCTTTGTGGGGCTCTACGCCAAAGCAATATCCAACTTTCGCGCCTATACCAAAGGCAGCACAAGTGGCATATCCGCTTACATCCATCTCTTCATCAGTTAAAAATCGGCCAAACCAAGGATAGTTTTCGATGTTATCAATTGGTTTCGTGAAAAAGGCAGAGCCACCGCATTGATGATACAGCGAGCTGCCAAAAATTGATGCAAGGTCAATATCTGTATGCATGTTAAGCTGCCCATGGTCAGAAAACACTACAATTGTGGCATCGCCAGCGGCTTCCATTATCCTGCCTAAATTAACATCCAGCGCGGCGCGCCCTACGTCAAGCTCGTCACAAATACCCACATCGTGGCAGATGCTGTCGTATGCCAGCAGATGTATCATCGTCATATCAGGTTTTTTGGCGCGCAGCAAATCCACTGCCGTGGATGTAAAAAAGTCATCTAGATATGGCTGTTTAAGGCCTCGCATCTTTTTGCGATGGCGCAAAATTGCCTGGGTTTGAAAAACCTTGCTGCCGTGGCGCATATGCTGCCAAAAGCGGTTTTGGCCGGGCAAAAGATGCACCTCGGGCAGGTTCCATTTAATTTTTGCGCCGCAGGTGACGGGCCAGGCTATAGTGCCAACTTTCAGCCCCTTTTCCCCAGCGGCTTGAAAAATTGTTTTAGTTTTTATGCGCTTAGCTTCCTGGGCCCAAATTTCCGCGCCGTCTTTGTGGCCCACGGTATTTGAAATAAGCCTATGCTCTTTGGGATGTTTGCCCGTGGAAATGCAGCTGTGTATGGGATATGTATTGGAAACAAATGTTGTAAACACATTGCCCGTATATTGGGCATCGCGCATAAATGCAGCTATATTTGGATATTTGGCCGCATCATCCGCCATTTTTTCAAATTCTGTATCTTTTACACCGTCAAAACTGATAACAACAAGTGACATGATATCTCCTTTATAGCAAAAAAGGCCGAAATTCGGCCTTTGGAATATTTACCCTATCAAAGGGGTTATTTTGCTTTTAAGCTCGCTTTTGGGCAAAGCACCCACAACTTTGTCTACAATCTCGCCATTTTTAAAGATGATAAGGGTGGGAACGCTTTTTACGCCATATTGTATGGCCATTTCCTTTGTTTGGTCCACATCCACTTTAACAATTTTGGCTGTATCGCCAAGCTCGTTGGCAAGCTGGTCTAAAACAGGGGCAATTAGTTTACATGGCCCACACCAAGTGGCAAAAAAATCCACTACTACAGGCACATCAGCTTTAAGAACTTCGTTTTCAAATTCTGCTTCACTTATTAGTTTCATCATATTTTCTCTACCTCCATTTTTCATAAAATTGCTATAGCAATATAGGGCCTGTTCCCACTATAAGAAAATGCAGATTTGTGAGGCGATTTTTCGCCAATCAAGGAAGTGATGACGTGGCGTGCCCAAAGGCACGCGAGGAAGAACTGACGCAGAGTGGCGGAAATATCGACCGCAAATGTGCGCTTTCGTTAGTGGGAACAGGCCCTATTACTATAATGCCATGAAATTCATCATAGCATATCAAAACCCACGTGTCAAATCAATTTCATATACACGCGTAAGCCTGTCTGTGCCGCGAAGTGTGTTATTAATTTTATGTAGCAGCACCCCGCCGTTTTTTTCGATAATTTTGGCCGAGGCCGTGTTGGTATCAAAGCAGGTTACGATGGGTTTTGCTATCCGCAGATGCCTTGCCTCGTCAAGCAACATAGAAAGTATCAATGTGCCAAGGCCGCGCCGCCAAAACGTGGGGTTGATAGAATATCCTATATTGCCGCCAAACTGCCGCAAATTATCCGTTAAATAATGGCGTATATCACCGCTGCCCAGATAATGCTGCCCGTCCACAAGCCAAAAGCCGCTGCTGGGCACATAGCCCACGGGCAAATTAATGCCACGACGAAATTTTTCTATCTTTTTCAGATATGCCGTCGCCCTTCTTTTTGTGGCAACATCGGGATAGGCAAAATCTTCCACGCCATGGGTACCATAAACAATACATGCTGCGCGATAGCTGTCCATATAGGCCATGCTGGGCACTGCAAGATGGATGTTATCAAAATCAATTTCGGGCTTCACAGTAAAAAATCCTTTCCGCAAAATATCAAAAGCCTATTCGCATGACTACGGATAGGCTTTTTGCTTAGTCATTGAAAACTGTAATCTCCACAGACTTTGTTAATACGTCGGTGTAATTGTAGGACACCGTGCGTTTCGGCCCCGCGCCTGAATCAAGCAAAATGGTGAATACGGATGGATAGGCATTTTCTATAGTGCCTGAAAACACTAAAGCCTTTTGCCTGCCTTTGTTTGTTTCCAGCATGACCTTAGAACCCACATGCTGAGAGATATTTTGTCTTACAAGTGAAACATCATTTCTCATGTACACAAACAACACCCCATTTATATAAAATTAAGCTTGCCACAGGCCGTTAGTTAAAATTAACTTAATAAAACTGCAACATCTTATTAACAATTATACTACAGGATTTATCATAAGTCAATAGCAAAAAAACATTTTCTGCCGCGAAAAAAGCTGAAAATTAAAAGATTTCGATAGCGCTTAATGGAAAATATCGAAGAATAACTTTTGCCAAAATTTGCCTGCGTGGGATAGGGCCAAAATGGCGGCTGTCGCTACTTGTAACAATATTGTCACCTAAAAGAAAAAATTTGTCATCTTCCAGCATAATGTCTACGGATATATCGTTGCCTGCAAGCTGCACCCAATTTTGACGCTGGCCGTTTATATATAAAAAATCTTCAATGATGACGATATGCTCACCCGGGCCGCCCACAATGCGCTTTACAACATTTTCGCGCTGTCCATCCACCTCTATTGTAGCCAAAACCATATCCCCATGAGAAAAGCTATCGAAAAAACCCATAAAACGTGATATAATTAATTGGTCGCCCATATTTACGGAAGGTGCCATAGAATTTCCCGCAATGCGCACAGGCCAGAAGAAAATATAACAAACGCCCACCAAAAAGACCGTGATGACCATAACATCCAGCCAAAAGTTTGCCTGTTTGTTTTTTGTGCGAAATATCTTCATAAGATGAATATAGCATACGGCAAAAATAGCTGTCAACTTTTTCTTTGTGTGTTATAATATAGCCGGAGGTGTACATATGAAATCGAAACAAGAGCGGTCAGACATTTTTAAATTGTTTCAGGCCAGTATAAAAAAGCGAGATTCCTTTGATGTGGCCAAACAGAATTTTCTTGTTCTCAGGGAAGCCCTGTCCGCAATGCATGAACACATTTTTACCGTTTGCAATGATGAAGATTTTTGCAAAATGCCCCTTTCCACCGATAAAACCATTGCATACTACCTGTATCATCTAACGCGCATTGAGGATATCACATCAAATGCCCTAATTGCAGGAAAAGAGCAGCTATTTTTTACCAAAGGCTTTGATGCGTCGTTAAAATCACCTATCATTACGACAGGCAATGAAATACCTCGCGATGGAATTGTCGAATTTAGCAAAAAGCTGGACATAGGTCAGCTTAAAAGCTATGCCACCGCTGTTATGGCCAACACTAACGAAATAGTTAAAAATATGAGCTTTGAGGACTCGAAGACAAAGATATCCACGGAAAGAAAGGCGAAATTGATAAAGTCAGGCACAGTGTCAACTGACGAAAATGCATTTTGGCTTGTTAATTATTGGTGTGGCAAAACCTATGCCGGCTTGATGCTAATGCCTTTTTCAAGGCATCATATGCTGCATCTTAACGGCTGTTTACGTATTATCGACAAAATAAAGAAGGTGTAAAATATGGACCGCATAAGCAAGGCAAATTATTATCTTGACATAGCACAAACCGTAGCCTCGCGTAGCACCTGCTTGCGGCGCATGTATGGCGCAATTATCGTGAAAAACGACATTATCGTGTCCACAGGCTATTGCGGCGCGCCTCGCGGCCGCCAAAACTGCTGCGACATGGGCTATTGCCTACGCGCGAAAATGAATATCCCCCGGGGCGAGAGATATGAGATGTGCCGTGCCGTACATTCTGAAGCAAACGCCATCATTGCCGCCCCGCGAGAGCTTATGCTGGGTGCAACAATGTACCAGGCGTGTATAGACGCATCCACAAACACCCTTGCTGTGGATATAGATTCGTGCCACATGTGCAAAAAGCTGATAATAAACGCCGGCATTGAGGCTGTGATATATCGCAATACGCCAACCGAATATCGGACGGCCATGGTTGCGGATTGGATAGTTGATGACGATAGTTTGGGTAAAATTGGATATTAGAGGTGAAAATATGATACACAACTATGATGATTTTGTTAAGGCGCTGTTGACCGCCGGCTTTTCAATGGGCGGCGGCGGAAGCGACGAGGGCATTTATGCCGTGGTGCCCTGGGGCTGGCAAGAAGCACCGCCTTACGAAACCCCCGTGCGCTGGCACACAGGAGACCCCAAAACAGACCCATGGGAATGGCGTATGCGCGTGCTGGACGAGCGTGACGACATTGCCTACGGCAAATTCTTTTTCAAGAAAACCGGGTTTATCACGCGGGCTTGGTATCCTTACTTTTTAGCGGCGCGGCGCGGTGGCACATCCTTTGAAGAGGCATATGAGGATGGCACAATAAGCCATTTTGCAAAGCGCATTTATGAGGCTGTCGTTTCATATGGCACGCTGCCTCTGCACGCCATCAAAGAATTGGCAGGGTTTTCAAAAGAGGATAAATCCGGCTTTGACAGGGCATTGGTAGAACTGCAAATGCGGATGTTTCTTACCATGTGTGGCAGGCAGCAGAAGATGTCACAAAAGGGCGAGGAATACGGATGGTCATCCACCGTATTTTGCACAACAGAGCGATTTTTTGGCGATGATGTGTTTAAAGAAGCGGTGCAAATTACGGCAGAAGTAGCCTTCGAGAAGATATCAGCACAAGTTTTAAAACTAAATCCATCTGCGCCTGAAAAGAAAATTGCTAAATTTATAAGGGGTTGAGGCATATGACAGAAATTATCGCATTAGGCATTTTCGCTTTGTGGAACATAATAACTTTTGCAATGTATGGTGCAGACAAAGGCAAAGCAAAAAAAGGCAGATGGCGCGTAAGCGAAACCGCCCTAATTGCCTGTGCGTTTTTGATGGGTGGCGTTGGGTCGTTTTTAGGCATGAGGTTGTTTCGACACAAAACCCAGCATTTGAAATTTAAACTACTGGTGCCGCTGGCAATAATTGTAAACATCTGCGTTTTTGTTCTGCTATTTTATACAGGCATACTAGAGCTGCCAATTAATATTTAAGGTGATTAGTTATGAAAAATCCGCATAAAATGTTTTGGCTGCTAGCGGCTTTATTTATTGTGCTGGGCGTCTGCTACGCCGCCTTTGACTCAAACAATAATAGCTCCGCCTGCAAGCTTGAAGAAACGCTCCTTGGCCATGAAGATGTCCTTGAAGTCACTTCTGTTTATTTGCCGATGCCTCTTCTCGAAGCACTGACTGAATTTGCCGAATCTGCAAACTCAAAACATAGCGAGTTTGTTATTTACAGAATTAAATATTCAAGTGACGGATATCGTGTTATGGGCTATGTGGCTGCTCCCGCAGATTTTATGGAGCACGAATATCCTATATTAATTATCAACAGAGGTGGAAATCGTGATTTTGGCAGCTTAACTTACGCGCAAGTTATATCATTTGCATTGCGTGGTTACATTGTTTTAGGCAGTCAATACCGAGGTGTGGCCGGCGGAACAGGTATAGAGCAATTTGGCGGAGATGATATTAACGACGTTTTGCGGCTTATTGACATCAGCGAAAGCTTCGCATTTGCACAACAAGGCGGTGTTTATATGTTTGGTGCTTCACGAGGCGGCATGATGACCTACATCGCAAGCCGAATGGATTGCAGGATAAGAGCCGCCACGGTTTGGGCTGCAAATTCAAATATTTTTTATAGCTTTAACGAGCGTGGGTATGATATGAGGCAGGTGTTGGTTGAACTAATTGGCGGTGCCCCAAATGAACTGCCCGAAGAATTTGAAAGACGGTCAGCTGTTTTTTGGGCTGATGAAATTAAGGTGCCGCTTTTAATTGGGCATGGCGGAGATACAGATTGGCGGGTACCAACCCATCATTCTATCAACATGGCTGCGGCACTAGAAAGATACGGCAAACCCCATCGGCTTATTATCTATCCAGATGCAGGCCATGAAGTTGTGATGGACTTTTTGGATGAAATGGACGAGTGGTTTAGGCAACATCCAATTTCGGAGTATGCTAATAACTGCCTACAGACCTAGGTTGCCCAAAATCTCATGATAACGCCTCGTGGCTATCTCGCTTGGCTGGTTTTTCTTGCAAAAGTTTAGCTTTGCCAGCTTTGGTGAAGTATGGTCTATCATTATCTGCCCATCAACCATTTTTATTTCCAGGGTTTTTAATGCCTCGAGAAATCTTTCGTCTTTCTTAGCCCTATCGTAAAACGACAAAACATATACGTAATTGAAAAGACCATAGCCGACCAAAGGATGCTCAATTTGCATAAAGAGCTTCCCGATGCCGTATTGACAAGGCCCTATGGGCTTTTTTATTGTCCAATGTGCAAGCAAAAAGTCCACTGCTTTATCAAGGGCGGGCTCGTTGTTAAGATAATGGCTAAACCGAAAAGCATCAAGGACATTAAGCGTCGGAAGGGGGTTTGAATGCTCTGTTTCAGGGCCGCGGCCAAATGAAAACTTGTTGCAGCGCCAGCCGCCGTCATCCCAAGGGGTGTCCAGAAAGTGCCGCAGCGTTGCCTGGATGCGCTCGTCTTCCACATATCCCATGTGGCATAGCAGGCCGGCGACATAAGCCGTATGGCAGGGATAAATTGCCCCGCTTGGATACAGCTTAAACCGCCCGTCTTCTCGCCATATGCTGAAAAATAGTTTGGCTAATTCCTTCATTATTGGGTCGGATGGCTCCATGCCAAGCTCCAGCAGCATAAACGCGCTGCTGTATGCGGAAAACACCCCGCCTTTTCCCAGCCGCTTGTCGGGCGTGGTCCAATAATCGGCCCCCAGGTCATACCTATGAGACAGGATTATGTCAACGTCGCTTTGGTATCTTTTATCAATCATCAAATGTACCTATAACCTCATCGCATATTGCTTTCGAGGCATCTTTCATATGAGCATCTTTACATTTTACCTTAACACAACCCTTGCTAAACTCTGCCTTCGGCAATGTTGCTTACATTTTTCGATATAGCCATAATAGACTTATAGCAAAATTGCCTACATGCCATCCGTAGGGGCGGCTTGTAGCCGCCCGTTAATGAAATGCCGCGTATTCCGTAACGTGCCGATGTCGCTTTATAAGCGGGCGGCTGTAAGCCGCCCCTACATTAGCATTGATGTTTTGCTTTACAGTGCGCCGTGTAGTACATATGTCGTAGGGGCGGCTTGTAGCC
>Ga0123355_10001853_pt1 | contig 29633 bp, 25 predicted proteins | sample TergutEmb28metaG_3_FD_89872 | JGI IMG/M metagenome (GOLD analysis project Ga0123355, IMG submission 89872) | Embiratermes neotenicus P1 segment gut microbial communities from Petit-Saut dam, French Guiana - Emb289 P1 | ecosystem: Host-associated > Arthropoda: Insects > Digestive system > Gut ... | reverse complement strand
TAAATATTTATTTAAAACTGATTGTATGGTAATATCAAATAATCTATGAAAAACTACCGTCATTCTGCGCGTAGTCGCAGAATCTAAGAAGTCTGTACTTACGAGATTCTGCAACTTCGTGCAGAATGACAGTACAAAAGAAATAAGGAATGGTCATAATTATGAAAGTAAAGTACAGTTTCTTCGCACTTATTTCCAGAATGAAAAACATAACTCGTTGGACACTTATGCGTAATAATATAAGTGAGAATATTCAAGAACATTCTCACATGGTTGCTGTTATTGCTCATGCACTGGCAGTAATAAGGCGTGATATTTACGGACAGGCAATCGATCCCGGCTTTGTCGCTTCAGTGGCATTATTTCACGACTCATCAGAAATATTCACCGGTGATATGCCAACACCTGTGAAATACTTTGACACCGCAATAATGGAAGCATACAAAAGAGTCGAGTCTGTCGCCTCCGACAAACTAGTATCAGCCCTCCCCTCCGAACTACGCAGTTCATATGCAGATATCCTCTCACCATCTGATGAATGTGAGACGGAGCTTCTCGTAAAAGCTGCCGACACAATATCCGCCTACATCAAGTGTATAGAGGAATTGAAGACCGGTAACAGCGACTTCCGCTTGGCTGCGGAGCAATCAAAAGAAAAGCTCGAAAAAATGAATATACCGGAAGTAGACTACTTTATAGAAAAGTTCTTGCCGGCATTTGAGCTAACGCTGGATGAGATTAATTTTACGTTTGACCAAAACGTTTGATTCTCTACATTTCCCCTTGAGAAACGATTATTGAAATGTGTAAGAGATTTGTGCTAGCATTTTAGGTGAATCATGAGTGTGATCACCGGAGGAAAATGTATGCGCAAACTTGCCATTATCTCATTCTATTTTGCTGTTGCCATTTTTGTCTCACGATATGTCGTGGCACTCGAATGGTTATTGCTTTGTGCCGGCATAGCTACAGTCTGTTCACTTGCGGGCCTATTCTTCAAGGGCAACATCCGGAAACGAATAATTGTTGCATTACTTGCCATGTCTGTCGGATTTCTTTGGTTTTGGACATATGCCACAGTATTTGCAAAGCCATATTTAGAGCTTCACGAAGAGCACGTGACCACAACTGTTACCATATCTGACTACCCTGTCGCCAGACGAACACGTGGATATCGAGTTGACGCATCATTCCAGCTGGACGGACAACTCAAGACAACAGTACGTTTATACTACAACAATGAAACCGAATTACAGCCAGGCGATATAGTTGAAATAAGTGCAAAGCTCCATCGTACCGACATCAGCAGTGACGGAGATCGATTCGATGCACTCATTTCAAGAGGCATCTTGCTCTCGGCACGTGTTTCCGGAGATATCAAAATTGTCGGCTTTGATAACAGTTTTCGCTATTTGCCAAAAAGAGTCTCTGAACGAATCGCTCAAAAGGCAGAGGAGATATTCCCTGAAGACATCTCTTCTTTTATGCAAGCAATTTTGATGGGTAAGCGAGACGAATTATATGCCGACAGCTCACTTAGCTCATCATTGTCAGCATCAGGCATTATACACATTGTTTCTGTGTCCGGTATGCATATTGCTTTTTTGATGGGCTTTCTTGCACAAATTATCAGAAATAAAAAATTGTTTTCATTTTACAGCATACCAATTTTGCTCTTTTTCATGGCAATGACCGGCTTTACACCTGCAGTAACTCGAGCCGGCATCATGCAGATATTTCTCCTAAGCGCCCCCTTATTTCGGCGAGAACGCGATAGCATTACATCATTGTCATTTGCACTATTTGTTATTCTTGCACTCAACCCCTTTGCGATTGCCTCAATAGGCTTGCATCTTTCGTTCAGTGCCACACTTGGAATAATTCTCTTCACATCGAGGATTCGCTCTGCTGTGACAGATTCGTTCAGGAGTAATAAGCGATATCGAAAGAAAGTGCCAAGAGCCGTGGTCAATTTTGTTTCATCAAATTTTGCAACAACAATTGGTGCTATCATTTTTACGATTCCCTTGACAGCTATTCATTTTGGTTATGTTTCACTCATTGCACCAATAACCAACTTGCTAGCTATCGGTGCCGTCTCATTTGTTTTCCCTATAGGGCTGATCGTATGTCTGCTTGCATTTATCAGTCCTGTTCTTGCTAGCATTGTGGCGTTCCCTGTAACAATGGCTGCAAGGTATATAATATATATAGCACGCTTATTTTCGAGAGTTCCATATTCAATCATATACTCATCCAATGCGAGTATAATGCTTTGGTTGGCATATGTTTATGTTGTGTTCTCTGCATTGCCACTTCTTAAAGCTCGATTTCGACAGTACATTTCCCCTATTTGTATTTCTTTGATTCTGCTTTTTATTCTAATTCTCGTTTCCCCTTTCTCTTCAGACATAAATGCAGATTCAGTAACAGTCGTTGATGTCGGACAAGGAATGAGTGTTGTTGTCACCTCTGATAATTTCACCATGGTCGTCGACTGTGGAAGTATAAGTATGAATAATCCGGGAGAAATCGTGCATGAGTTTCTAATGAACATTGGGCGTACGTCAATCGACCTGCTCGCACTAACTCATTTTCATTCAGATCACTCCAGTGGAGTAGAGTTTTTGCTCAGCAGAGTATCAGTTTCTGTACTTGCAATACCGGATCCCCAAGGTGATTTTATTGCACATGACATAATTGAACTTGCAAGAAGACGCGGAACTGATATAATATACGTGACAGAGACATTAAGCATTGAACTTGGAGATGCAAATAATACAACAGTATTTTTGTATCCCCCGATGGGCGTCGGAGATCAAAACGAACAAGGCCTCAGCGTTCTTACTGTCGGTGAAGTAACAGCCTTAATCACCGGCGATATGGGCTCGTCTACAGAAAGAGCATTGTTACGATTTGCCTCGCTCCCGAAACTTGACCTATTAGTGGTCGGACATCATGGCTCAAGGCACTCTACGTCTGACGAACTTCTTGATGCATTGCAGCCGGACATTGCAATAATACCTGTCGGACGAAACAGCTTTGGTCATCCGTCACAAGAAGTCCTCGATCGCCTCGCTCGCATCGGAGCAATAGTTTATAGGACAGATGAGCATGGTCACGTAACAGTATATGGAGGATAGAGCAATTAGCAAAAAGAATACTTTTGATACACTCACATCGTCAATAAAGCAAGGAGAAGTTGACAATCTGTATATTTTCCATGGTGAGGAAAGATATTTATTAGAACGCAGTCTTGACAGCCTGCGAAAGTTGTTATGCCCGGAGGGACTCTCCGGCTTTAATTATAATTATTTTGATGAAAGCACACTCACAATCGATGCTCTCGAAAATGCAATTAACACATATCCGGTTTTTGCGGATAAAACTCTAATTGAAGTACATGACTTCAACTTATTCAAAAGTGATGCCAGAGAAAGGCTGTGTGAATTATTTGCAGATTTGCCTGACTATGTGTGCATTATCTTCGTATTCAGTGCTATCGAATATAAGCCGGATGGAAGACAGAAGTTAAATAAAGAAATTCTCAAATATGCAAGTGTTGTTGACTTTGTTGCACAAGCCCAAGACAGGCTTGTAAAATGGATAAAACGTCATTTTGCAGATGCCGGAAAAAGCATAAGCATAAATGACGCGGAATATTTATCATTTATCACCGGTGGCTTAATGGTTAATCTCAAGGGAGAAATTGAGAAAGCCGCCGCATACTCAAAAAGTGAGACCGTAACTAAGCAAGATATCGATGCCGTTGTGACACCTGTTTTGGACACTGTTGCCTATAAGCTAACTGATGCTCTTGTAAATCGCAACAATAGACAGGCATTACAAGTTTTGGATGAACTATTCCAAATGCGAGAGGTTCCGCATAAGTTGATATATAGCATTTCATTAAAAATGCGTCAACTCCTTGCTGCCAGAGTATGTATCGAAAATAAATTGGACAAAAATAAACTCATGACACTGGCCGGAATAAGGCATGAATTTCAAGCCCGTATGCTCATGAGCACAGCCGGTAAAGCGACACTTTCTGAATGCCGCACAGCCGTACTCTCTTGTGCATCAACAGCATTTGCACTCAATAGCTCATCCTCCGATCCTGAATCTCAAATGATTGAATTGGTTACGCGATTAGCCAATAGAACATAGGAGTCACCACTATGAAGCAAGTTCAAGAAGTAATAGTTGTCGAAGGTCGTTATGACAAGAACGCTGTCAGCCAAGCCGTCAATGCAACAATAATCGAAACATCAGGCTTTGGAGTAATAAAAAACGCAGAAAAAATCGCACTACTTCGCAAACTGGCAGAAAAGCGTGGAGTTGTTATTTTGACAGACAGTGATAGAGCCGGTTTTTTTATTCGAGGAAGATTAAAAGATCTGCTCGGCAACAAAAACATTAAACACGCATATATACCCGATATAAAAGGACGAGATAAGCGAAAAAAAGTAGCATCAAAAGAAGGCAAACTCGGCGTCGAAAGCATGAGCAAAGAAGCAATTCTCAAAGCCCTAACTCTTGCCGGTGCTACATTCAGCGATACAACAGCCATCACTACTGAAAACGAACGCATAACAAAAGCTGACCTATTTGAACTTGGACTGACGGGACAAGAAAGAAGTGCTCAAAAAAGAAGAGAACTTATCAAGCAACTGGAACTCCCACAACTCCTCCCCACAAACGGCCTTTTGGATGTCTTAAATATACTATATACAAGAAATGAGTTCATAGCACTATTTATTTAGACTTTAGTTAGCATAGCGGGCAGGCCTAGTGTGCGCTTGCACTTGAAGCAATGTAATTTCATTTCTTTAGGCTTGCCCAACAGCAAATTTCTTTCAAATATTTTCAGAAAAGCGAAAATAATATATACACAATATAGTGTGTTGTGATATACTATGAATAAATATATATAGCTTACGATATAAACTGAAAGGAATGGGTAAAATTAATGAAGTGTCCATTTTGTGGTTATTATGAGAGCAAGGTTGTTGACTCACGACCTGCCGAAGAAGGTGCAACAATTCGCAGAAGACGCGAATGTTTGAGTTGTAACAAGCGATTTACCACATATGAAATCATGGAGCGACTACCTCTTGTTGTCGTGAAGAAAGACGGTAGCAGACAAACATTCGACAAGCAAAAAGTCATTAACGGAATGTTAAGAGCGTGTGAAAAGCGCCCTGTGTCACTGGCAGAACTTTCTAACTTTGCTGATGAAATTGAACAAGAGCTACAAAACTCACTCGAGCGTGAAGTAAAGACAACAGAAATAGGCGAAATGATTATGGGCGGCCTAAAAGCACTTGACGAAGTCGCATATGTCAGATTTGCATCAGTATATCGTCAATTCCGTGACATAAGTTCATTTATGGATGAACTGAACAGGTTACTCTTGGAAGAATAATAACTCACTGACTAAAAAAGAGGGGTAATCCCCTCTTTTTTTTCATAGTCTTTATAGAATTTGATACCTTAATCTATATCCTCAACAACCTCATCCGGTGGTTGAGTCAAAACATCCGGATTTCGCATCATACTCTTATAGTATTTAAATGCCTGTGAAAAGTAAAAGCCATCACAAATACGCTCATCAACAACCACTTTGACCTCAATATATCTCTTCGGACTTACATTGCCCTTTGCATCCATTTCATAAACTTTTTTCTTTGCACCCATGGCTATAAATACCGGCAAGTTGCCAAAATTATACAAATGGTGATAAATCGCAGGAAGACCTATCGAGCCTAAGTCTGTCATTATTACAGAGCCATGAAATGGGCTACCCTCAATAATTGCATTTGGCAACAAGCCGATGTAATCCAACGCTTTGAGAAACCCAATAGTAAAGCGCAAAATCCCCCTGGGAAGCTTCACAAAAGCCGCAGCAAGACTATCCGTCTTCGTATCATCACCATCATCTCTAACTTTGTTTATTTCTGCATTAAGTTTATTATAGACATCAACTATCGTATCGTGACGAGAAAATGCAATCTTTATCGAAGTTTCCCCTGCATCTGTTCTCAGGCGCTTTTTTATTGTCATCATGAACTCGACATTTTCTCTGGCGTATATTCTTTGGCCAGAACAAAATCTGTTTATACCCGGATATTTTGCCGCAGTTCTTATGTACGCAGCTATAAACAGGTGCAATAGTCCAATTCCTGGATAGCCGTCTATCCTTTTTCTTCTTAAATGTTTTTCTATTTCTGTTATTTCGATCGTTTCAGAAAAATAATTACTTGCTTCACTTTTTTCCTTCATAATAAACGGAAACATTGCATTATAAGGATCAAGCTTTCGAAGACGTCTCCCGTCACGCCTGTCTCCAAACCTTTTTTTCCGTTTACTCTCCATATTGACACCTCTTTAGTGATTTAGATTTTACGCTGAATGAATTTTACATTATACGGATATACTTGTCAAACTCTTAATAAATATGTTATCATGAAAAGGTCAAGACTTTATCTAGTGGGGGTGCAAACAATGTTAGCTGATAGCTTGAAGCAAATACTCGCTGCCGAGTACGAAGCAAGCCAAGTAAAGGATATAATTCTTAATAAGTCAAAAGAAACAATTGAACAAACTAGAAGTGATGGCGAAAAAGCGATCTCACTTGCTCGCACAAAAGCAGAACAGGAAGTTGAACAACTTCGAAAATCGTCAGATGAGAAAGCTATGAAAGCTGCAACAGATCTTGCATCGTCAACTGCGAACCGTCTGGCCACAATGCATGCACGTTCTGAAAAACGTCTTGAAATGGTTGCTGAGCGAATATTTGAAAGGATCATAAATGTGTAATGGGTGTAATGAAAAAAGTCAGTTTGATTGTATCACATTCTGATATTGTAAATGTCATTAGCGAGCTGATTTACCTGGAATGTTTTGAGCCTATAGAGCCTGAAGTTTCTATGGACCCTCCGGAGCTCTCGGATCTTCTCAAGCGCGAGGTTATGGATCTCGACTCATACGAGGCAAACAAAGAAAAAATAACATTATTGACAACAGAATATACTTATACGCTGGTTGGCTGGATGCCGGCAGAGTTTGAACATGATCTTGGATTAGCACTTTCTAAACTTACTTGTGCATGGCTGGTTGAAGATCCACACCCGGAGAGCGATGAACTTGTGCCTGCATATATGAAACATCCGAACTTACTTGGGAAGTTTCGTAGTGGCGGACGCAGTATTTTTGAACCCTTAGCAAAAAAGGACAGTTTCTTTTAACAGTCATATGACAATTCAGGCAAATATCTCTTTCGAAAGGAATGAAAGTATATGTATGGCATTGAAAAAATCATCGAACTCATTAGAACCGAGTCTGAAGTAGAGTGCAAAGATATCGCCGTCAAGGCTAATAAAGAGAACACACGTCTTAGCACCATATATTCACAAAAAGAAAAGGATACATACACTTCTTATGTTAGTGAGGGCACATATGAAATAAATAAAAGAGTTGAACAACTAACAAAACTCGCCAATGAACAAGCAAAAAAAATGGTGCACACAGCAGAACAAGGTGTTCTTGACGATGTTCTGGAAATGGCTGCAAAAAAACTTTCTGCACTTCCGGCACAAAAATACAGTGCAGTGCTTGAGAGGCTCGGATTAGAGCCGGAATGTACACCGGAGCAACTCGTTGAACAATATCGTGATGACCTTGCCCCCTCCGTTATCTCCGCACTATTCGATTCAGGTGGCACATAGACCATAGACCCACTTTTGTAGTGTTATGCATATAAAATAAGATCGAGAGTCGCAATTGCGACTCTCGAGTTGTATTTAGCTTCTATTACTCAGGGTAGAGGGATTCGAACATTATACATTGACGAGTATAAACGCCGGATGTCTTTGTGGTGCAGTATCACGCGGAAGATTATCAACCCACTCTTCATGTTCATTAACTCGCAAGCGATCATCAGCAATTAAATCCGCGTACACATCACCATACCCTGTAAAGAACACAAAGTGATAACCAAATGCTTCAGTGTAAATCAGTTCCCAGTCTCCGATTTCACGGTTCTCCTCAAATAGCCACTCTTGAATTTCCGGAACTACTCTAAGAGCAGTAAAAGTCTCACCCTGATAAAATGCTTGAGCTATATTTGGATAGTAACCCTCATCAGTAAAATCATCTGAATGTTCAATCATTAGTTCGATCAGTGCATCCTCTGTTTCTCCGGCTGCTTCGAACAACTCACGGACAGTAGCTGCACGTTCACGTATGTCTTCTTCAGCTTCTTCCACAGCTAAAATATATGCCGGATCAAGTTCGCCAAGATCAAATTCATGCGGATCTACAAAAGCCCGAGAAATGAGTAACTGTCTCATCCCGGCAATTCTGTAATTATTATCATCACGTGAAATGAAGAACAGTGCAAAGAAAACATCTTCTCCTTCAATAACGACGGTATCACCATTAGCTCGTGCGTCATCAGTCATCCAGTCTCTTGTATCGGCAGGCAACCACTCACCTTGTGTCTGACGAAGAGATGCATCAGGATCGTGGAAAACTAAAAAGTCATGAATTTCAGCTGCTGAAATGAAATCATATTCATCTTCAACACCGTCTATAATATTATACGCAGATGCACGCGCTTCTTCCAGTGCACCGGATAAAGCTTCTTCGTAATCTTCAGTCGTTGCAAAGTCGTGCTCATCTAGCATTTCAGCTCGGATAGTAACAATCCTAAAGTTAAAAAAGTCAAGATCATCTCTATTCTCTTCGTAATAAGCCGCAAGTTCAGCATCACTATACTCAAAAGATTCGAGTACATGTTCGCTATATGCTCTTGCAAGAGCAACAAACTCTAATATGCTACGGTATATGTCATTTGTCATTGCAACACCAAAAGTGTGTTGTAAAAGTTGTTCAGACGATTGAAATCCGCCATTCAAAGCATGTATCGTCATCATAGCCATTTCTTCATTTATCAAATCATGTTCTTCTTGAGGCAATATAAATCCTGATGCGTTCGCGGCATTATATAATGCCACTATTTCTGTCAGCGATTCCAATGCTTGACCAATAAAGTGTTCTCCCCATGTTACCCCTTCAGTAATTGACTGTTGTGCTGACAGAGGTCTGCCCGGATCAGGCAACATTGCTTCCATCCCTTGTAGCTGGGCTCTCGCGCTTAAGTGTTCGTCATTAACGAAATACTCAAATTCGGCTGTTGTAAAGCTTACACCATCAATTGTTACAACCGGTAACGTGCGACGGATAAAGCTTGAGTTTATTGTTATTGCAAGTGCAGAAACAACTAACAACACGGCGATAACAATGGCGATAAACCTCCTGGATTTGCGTCTTTCTTTTTCTTCTTGTTTTGTTCTTTCGATCTTTTTCTTCGCTTTGTCTTGTTTACTATCAAACATTCCACTCATAAATCTGTCAATCCTTTTTCTTCAAGTGTTTTCTGGTGTTTTCACAATTTATAATTATATCGCATGACAAACACAAATGCAAGGAAAATAACCATTACTATAGTACATTTCTGTTTACAGTCATGCGTTAGCTCATTGTGGGCAGTTTTCTCTGGCTTTTTCGCGTATGTAGGGCGATAAGACCCGTGCTAGCGAAAAAATCGGAGGAAATTGCCCGCAATGAGCGATATGGACTGTAAACCCCCGCCGTGCCGTGTAAACCCGTTTTTTAACCTGACCTTACGGACAGGTGGGTCGCCTCCTTCTTGCTTCACGCTTCCAACGTCCAAACCGTGATATACACGATCCGGGAGGCCTGCAATTCCACAGGAAGAGTTTTTCCAGCATCCCTTATAAAAAATGTAGGTTTAAATAGGCCTATCACGCACAAAGCAGGGATAAAACATATATTACTCTACTAAATTATTCTTCGCTTGCAAAGCGTTCCGCAAACTTCTCGAATATGCTTTCAAGACGTGCATCATCATCAATTGACGCCAGTACTTCTTCCCCATTTTCTTCAATAGCCTGGAGTATTATTATTCCGTACTCTTCGTCGTCTTCATCCATATCCGTTGGCAAAAAAGCTAAGTAAAACATGTCATCTACTTCAATAGTATCAACATGTTCCAATACAAAGTCATTGCCTTCTTCATCAGAAATCGTAATAAAATCACTGCCAAAATCACTATTCATATACTTTGTCCTCATATTACTTCATAATTAAAATGCTACTTTTTCCGGTTACATTATACAAATTGTTAATAGTGTGTAAATTGTTACATTTCGTGAATACAAATTACTGTCTATACTTGAATAATATCGTAAAATGTGTTAAAATGCAATATCATTTTTTGTTAATTTCTATTATGTAAATTTATATACCGTTTTGAGAAATGGAGTAAGTTTGAATAAATTCAAACTTTCAATGTGCCAATAGCTCCCCCTACGGGGAACCGCAAATTAATGCACGAAATGACCATCCTTTTTCATGGTTGTTTTGTGACTGAGTTGAAAACGAAAGGAATGGCCATAAATATGGACACATACAAAGCTAAACGAATAGCAAAAAAGGTTGCGAAAAATAGTTTTTGGATTGCGAGCGACCTTTTCTTCCTTGGGCTTAAGGCTGTCGGAACACTGTTCCTAATCACGCTGACTACCGCAGCCATATTCACATGCTTTTTTATTCTATATGTCAGGTCTGATATCGCTACAGGTCTTGACATCAATCCTGCTGACTTCACATTGAATCAATCTAGTGCAATTTATGTTAATAACCCTAATACCGGACGTGAAGAGCACGCTGTCACAATCCAGTCTGTCGAATTTCGAATTTGGGTTGACTTTGATGAGTTTCCTCAACATTTAATAGATGCGGTTGTTGCTATTGAAGACCACAGGTTTTGGAATCATCAGGGTGTTGACTGGTATAGGACAGCAGGCGCATTCATGAATATGTTTTTAAGTATGCGCGATAATTTCGGTGGCTCAACAATCACCCAGCAGTTAATTAAAAACCTCACAACTGAAGATGACATTACAGTCCAACGTAAATTACAGGAGATTTTCAGAGCTCTTGAATACGAAAGACAGTTCAGCAAAGAAGAAATCCTCGAACTATATTTGAATCTTATCTACTTCGGACATGGTGCCTACGGTATCGGAGCTGCGGCAAATTATTACTTTGATAAAGAAGTGTCGGAGCTTACACTGGCTGAAGCTGCTGCTATTGTCAGCATTACAAACAATCCATCAAGATTTAGCCCTTATATGAACAGAACAGCTAATAAGGAGCGACAAGAAACTGTTCTCTTCAGAATGTTTGAGCTAGGGAAAATCACTGAGACTGAATACAGAGAGGCTCTGCGTGAGCCGCTTAACTTCCAACGCGGAATTGACGAACAAGCTCACTTTGTAGTATATACATGGTTCGAAGAAGCAATCATGAGGGATGTTGTCAATGACTTAGTGACGCGACTTGGATGGTCTGAACAAGTCGCAAGAAGATATTTGTCTTCCGGTGGTCTTCGCATTGTATCCACAATGAATCCTGAAATGCAGGATATCGTTGATTATTTCTATCAAAACCCCGAGAATATCCCCAGAGTAACCGGATCTGCACAGCAGGTACAGTCAAGTATTATTATTGCTTGCCCGTATACGGGCGAGATAAGGGCTATGTCCGGTGGTGTCGGCGAGAAAACTCGGAATATGCTATTGAATCGTGCCACACAGACACGAAGGCCTCCCGGCTCTACAATAAAGCCACTCTCTATGTATGCTCAGGCGTTGGATTATAACATTCTGACTCCAGATACATTATACAACGATAGTCCGAACTTAGTGCTTAGCGGTACAACATGGCTCCCCAGAAACTTCACTCGTACATATGCCGGTGTCGTTTCAGCTCGTGTTGCACTTGCCCGTTCCATAAATACAGTTGCTGCTTATATTCTTGACCAGGTTGGTGTTGACGCCTCTTACTCATTTATGCGTGATATCCTCGGATTCGATCTGGATCCTGCCGATAGAGACTATGCACCACTCGCTGCCGGTCAGTTCACACATGGTGCAACCTTACGCGAAATGGCTTCCGGATATACAATGTTTCCAAATGGAGGCATACGTGTCGAGTTGCGTACATATTCAAGAGTATACGATGTTAATGGAATTATACTGCTAGATAACACTGCACCAATTGAAATCCCTGCAATTAGTGATGTCTCCGCGTATTGGATGACGGATATGCTCGTCAGTGCTGTAGTTAATGGCACCGGTGGTCCTGCAAACCTCGGAGGAGGAATGCCAACTGCCGGAAAAACCGGAACATCTGAAAACAGTTGGGATCGTTGGTTTGTTGGCTTCACGCCTCATTATCTTGCTGCAGTCTGGACCGGATTTGACACACCTGCAAGGATGCACTCCACGGGCAACCCTTCTGTGCAGCTCTTCAGAATGATTATGGCTCCAATACATGAAAACCTTGAAGTCAGACAATTTGACAGACCTGCGGATGTTACTCTGGCACCTATAGTAAGCAATTGGGTTGAAGATACAGTATATTATTCAATTGTTAGTGTTGATACTCACGGAAATGTGATACACACAAGCTACGGTCAATCAAGCGTCGGTGCAGAAATCGCAGCCCACGCCCCGGACTTAGGCGGTGCCTGGCGTCTAGTTAGCGAAGGTTTCGTTGCACTTGTGATAACCTCTGATCCATCAAGGAATGTTGTGACATTTGTATTTGAACGTACCTATTATGAGCCACCACCGGACCCCTATCCTCCGCCGGATCCTGATCCTCCGCCAGACCCAGACCCACCACCAGATCCTTATCCACCCCCAGATCCAGATCCACCCCCGGATCCAGATCCTGATCTCCCGGCCCCGGGTCCCAGATCCCCGAGTTTCATACCCTAACTATTTGTTTAGTGAATCATTTTAATGGCTAATTTACTTCAGGGAGTATTCCGTATCGGAATACTCCCTGATTAGTTTGTCGCTTAATCTTGCGTTAGTATGTTAACTGTTTACACTTTAGTATGAGGACTGATTACTTTCCGATGCTGAAGAATGCGTCCATACCCGGATAGTAAGCCGCTGAACCAAGTTCATCTTCAATTCTAAGAAGCTGGTTGTACTTTGCAACTCTGTCACTTCTTGATGGTGCGCCGGTTTTAATTTGCCCAGCGTTAACAGCTACAGCGATATCCGCAATCGTTGTATCTTCAGTTTCGCCTGAACGATGAGATACTACAGCTGTGTAGCGTGATCTGTTCGCCATTGTAATAGCTTCAAGAGTTTCTGTTAGAGTACCAATTTGGTTTACTTTGATAAGAATTGAGTTTGTTACACCAAGGTCGATGCCCTTCTTGAGTCTTTCAGTGTTCGTTACGAATAGGTCATCGCCGACAAGCTGTATTTTATCACCTAGTGCATCTGTCATCATCTTCCAGCCTTCCCAATCTTCTTCAGCCATGCCGTCTTCGATTGAGATAATTGGGTACTTACCTACAAAGTTTACCCACATATCGACCATGTCTTGTTTCGTCATTATTGTTTTTCTTTTTGGAAGATGGTAGCAACCATCCTCTTCGTTATACCATTCTGTTACAGCCGGGTCCATTGCAATTCTAATATCGTCATATGGCTTGTATCCTGCTATTTCAATTGCTTTCATTAATGCAACAAGTGCATCTTCATCAGCGGCAAGATCAGGAGCATATCCGCCCTCGTCGCCTACTCCGGATGATGGCACAACAGTTTTCAGCGCGTGAAATATTTCTGTACAGATACGAAGTGCTTCACGGAAGCTTGTTGCTGACACAGGCATAATCATAAACTCTTGAATGTCAACACTGTTGTTGGCATGATCGCCACCGTTTAGAACGTTCATCATAGGAACAGGTAGCATATTTGCAGATGCTCCGCCGATGTATTTATACAGAGGCATTTTTAGAGCTTTTGATGCGGCTACAGAACATGCAAGTGATGCACCTAGGATAGCATTTGCACCGATTTTTGACTTGTTCGGAGTACCGTCAAGTTCAATCATCGCTCTGTCTATTGCAATTTGATCCATTGCATTCAGTCCGATCAATGCATCAGAAATTTCATTATCAATATTTGAAACTGCCTTTAGTACACCTTTTCCAAGATAACGATCTTTGTCGCCATCACGTAATTCAGTAGCTTCAAACTTCCCTGTTGATGCGCCTGATGGTACCATTGCACGTCCAACAGTTACACCGTCGTCGCCGTCCAACACCAAAACTTCTGCTTCTACTGTCGGGTTTCCTCTAGAATCAAGTACCTCACGACCCTTTACGTCAAGAATTTCCAAATAGTCTTTCATTTCATCTTCTCCTTAATATTTTTTGATTAAATTAATCGTAGTCTACACTATAAGTGATTCGCCGGTCATTTCGCTTGGTTTTGTTAAATCGAGTAGCTCCAACAATGTTGGTGCAATATCGGCCAGCCTACCCGGCTTTAGCTTCACATCAGCTCCGCTAACAATGAATGGTACCGGATTTATTGTGTGGGCAGTATATCTACTGACTCCATCCTCGGCAATCATCGTTTCTGCATTACCGTGATCTGATGTGACAACCAGGTAACCGTCAACTTTTTTAACGGCATCTTTGATTTTGCCAACACACTCATCAACTGTCTCTACAGCAGTTACTGCAGCATCATAAATGCCTGTATGCCCTACCATATCACAGTTAGCAAAGTTTATAATCACAACATCATGTTTGTCGCTTAGAATCTCTTCTGATGCCGCATCAGCAACTTTACGAGCCGACATTTCCGGAATTAAATCATATGTCGGAAACTCTTTTGGCGACGGAACCAATATGCGTTCCTCACCATCAAATGGCTGCTCTACTCCACCATTGAAGAAGAATGTTACATGGGCATACTTCTCTGTTTCAGCGATTCTTATTTGACTTAACCCTTGCTTGCTTATTGTTTCGCCAAATGTCTTGTCAGGAAATTGCGGCGGGTATGCAACATACACACCTTCGATAGTCTCATCATATTGAGTCATGCAAACAAAAGTTAGCGGGAAATAACCATTCTTTCTGCTAAAACCTTGAAAATCTGCTTCCACAAATGCTCGTGTGATTTCTCTTGCTCTATCCGGCCTGAAGTTAAAGAAGATTACTGAATCATCAGATTTTATCATACCTTCTTTATCACAAATTACTGGTTTCACAAACTCGTCATATTCTTCTTTGTCATAAGACTCTTGCATCGCAAGAGTTGGATCTTGTTGATAGTATCCTTCACCTAAAATCATTGCATTATATGCTTGCTCTACACGATCCCAACGATTATCTCTGTCCATTGCATAGAAACGTCCGGTTATCGTTGCGATTTTTCCGACACCAAGTTCATTGCATTTTTCAACAAGAGCGACAATCGAATCTTTGCCGGAATCTGGTGGGACATCACGTCCATCCATAAAACAGTGAACATACACTTTTGACAATGAGTTACGCTTAGCTAGCTCAAGTAGACCAAAAAGATGATTTATATGGCTATGAACACCACCCGGTGAAACCAGCCCCATGAGATGCAACGCACTTCCCTTTACTTTGCATGATTCAATTGCTTTTAGCAGAGCATCATTACTAAAGAACGCTCCGCTATCAATTTCTCTTGTTATTTTAGGCAAGTCTTGATACACAACACGACCTGCACCGATATTAGTATGTCCGACTTCAGAGTTCCCCATCTGTCCTTCCGGAAGTCCCACATCTTCACCTGAAGCTGAAAGTGTTGTGTGTGGACATGTCTTGAAAAGCTCATCTAATACAGGTGTTGACGCATTTGCAACTGCATTTCCGGGAGACGGTCCTGTCAATCCATATCCATCCATGATTACCATTGTTAATTGTTTTCTCATATATACCTCGTGTTCAATTCAATTTTCGACTTCTACAAGTCGAAAATATCAAGTTTTCAGAAGGAGATTATACTCCTACAGAAAGGCATTTCGCCTAGAGAGGCGGGGGGTCTTAACCCACATCTTGACTTCGTCAAAACCCTCACTTCAAACGCCAAAGGCGTTAAGTGGCGGGTACGATAAGTATTTGCTTATTGATTAGCAGCGTTGATTATTGCAGCAAAGGCTATGGGCTTTAGTGACGCACCGCCAATTAGACCACCGTCAATATCCGGTTGTGCTAGTAGATCCTTTGCATTCTTGTCATTCATTGAACCGCCATATAAAACGGAAGTTGCATCAGCAGTTTTCTTGCAATACAGTCCGGCAATGACATCACGAATGGCACAACATACTTCTTGTGCATCTTCAGGTGTTGCCGTCTTCCCGGTGCCAATCGCCCAAACAGGTTCATATGCTATCACTATGTTCTTCATTTGCTCAGCAGAAACACCTGACAGTGCAATTTTAACCTGCATAGCCATAAGATCCGCAGTTACTCCGTTTTCACGTTGTTGTAATGTCTCTCCAACACAAACAATCGGACAAATCTTTGAAGCTAAAGTGGCTTTTAATTTTTCATTAACAGACTCATCAGTTTCTCCATAATATTCGCGTCTTTCGCTATGCCCGATCAAAACATATTCAGTACCTATATCAGTAAGCTGTGCGACTGAAACCTCTCCTGTATATGCACCAGAATCAAATTGACTCAAGTTCTGAGCACCGACACCAACATCTGATGATTTAAACGCTTCCAGTGCAGTTGGCAGTATTACAAAAGGTGCACACACTGCAACATCACACCATGCCTTAAACCCGGGAACAAGTTTAACAAGCTCATCTTTATATGCTTGCACTTCAGACGAAAGCATATTCATCTTCCAATTCCCGGCAATAATTGTTTTTCTTAGTTCTCTATTCATCTCTATCTCCTATGTTAATGATTGTTATGTTTAACCACCCCGCCCTTCGGGCACCCCTCCAACGTAGGGGAATTAAAAACTTGTCCGGCCAAATTCCCCTCCTAGGAGGGGTGCTGCGTAGCAGCGGGGTGGTTTGGCATTAATTATTTACTCATTGCAATTTTAGAACAATTACCTACGCATCCAACAAACAAGCAATTCCTGGCAACACTTTACCTTCCATGAACTCAAGTGAAGCGCCACCGCCTGTTGAAATATGCGTAATTTTATCAGCAACTCCGAATTTACGCACTGCAGCAGCAGAGTCGCCACCGCCAATGATTGATATTGCATTTGAATTTGCAACTGCTTCCGCAACTGCACGTGTGCCTTCAGCAAACTTTGAGAACTCAAATACGCCCATAGGACCGTTCCAAACAACAGTTGCCGCATTTTCGATCTCATTCGTAAACTCTTTAATAGCACGTGGTCCGATATCCATTGCCATCATGCCATCCGGGATTGCATCGCTATCCACTGTTTGTGGCTCGACATCATTAGAAAACTCAGAGCCTACCACAGAGTCAACCGGCAACAAAAGTCTTACATTACGTGTCTTTGCTTCTTCTTTACACTTCAGCACTGATTCCAGCTCGCCATCTTCACATAAAGAATTGCCTATTTTGCCACCTTCTGCTTTGAAGAACGTATACGCCATTCCACCACCGATAATTATAGCATCAGCAATTTTTAAGAGATTTGAAATTACTCCCAGCTTATCAGAGACCTTTGCCCCGCCGAGAATTGCAACTAAAGGTCTTTTCGGATCAGATATTGCGCCTCCAATATAGTCAAGTTCTTTCTTTAAAAGAAACCCTGACACCGCAGGTAAGTAATGTGATACACCTTCTGTTGAAGCATGAGCGCGATGTACACTACCAAAAGCGTCAGACACAAAGACATCAGCCATATCCGCAAGTTTCTTCGCAAACGCCGGATCATTGGCTTCTTCTTCTTTATGGAAACGCGTATTTTCAAGTAGCATTATTTCGCCGGGTTTTAGTTCACTTGAAAGTTTGACTGCGTCAGCACCGATAACATCCTTTGCCATTTTCACCGGTCTGTTTAGGTGCTTAGACAAACACTCTGCAACTATTGCGAGAGAAAATTCTGGTTTAAACTCACCCTTTGGCCTGCCGAAATGCGAGCACGCTACAACTGCAGCATTGTGCTCTAATAAATAATTAATTGTCGGAAGAGCTGCAATAACTCTGCCCTCATCTCTGATTTCCCCTGTTTCTTTATCGATCGGAACGTTAAAGTCGCATCTTAGTAATACCTTCTTACCATTGACGTCGATGTCAGTTACTGACTTCTTGTTGTAGCTCTTTGCTCCATCCGGACTCATATTGACAAATACCTCCATATATAAATGTTCACAATTTTTTCCATCTTAGAATATACCACATAATGAACCATAATAAAAGAAAAATATTACATATTAATCTCAACAATTAGTGCATAAAGCTACGCTCCTCAAAAGTTCTGTTTGCCATGACTTTCGAGGGGCGCATTATCAGTATAATTTATTTAGTTTCATATGTTGGTTAGGCATGAAGTTAATCAGACGAGACTCATTACTCAGTAACAAAGCCCAGCCCTCTCCACGCAATTTGTATTAAATGAGTACATACACTAATCATTCCATTGTCATAACGACCCGTGGTCGCTCCGGTTGTAATGACGACAGCACCTCTGGCTCTATCAAAACCACCATAACCATAATCGCCGACAACAGTATAAACATTCTGTGCAAATACACCGTGAGCACTCCCTGTATGCCAGAAAAACGCATCATATGGCATTAAATCACCAACGCCAAGTCTTGTCGAAAGGCCATGATAATATCCCCATCCTTCAACATTGGGCTCGTGTATTTCACGTACCGCATCAGCAGACAATATCCTAACACCAAAAAGTTCACCGCCGTTACCTAGCATTGCAAGTATTTTCGCATAATCAAGTGCACTAATCATCAGTGAACCCTGAGCAAGATTCTGATCTTGACCAAGTCCCCTTTCTTGTGCGAGCTCAAGCTGACGCTCAACAGAACGCACTATGCCATGTCCGGCATCATATAATACTGCTATATTTGAATGATCGGCAAGATTAGGTATATAAAATGCAGCGTCAATCCCAAGGGGCTCAAAGACAACTCTGCGAGCAAAGGCATCAAGTCTCTCTCCGGCAATCATTTCTATAACAGCACCAAGGACAGAAAATCCAAAATTCGAATACTGGAAACGTGTCCCCGGACGTACATCCCAGTAGCTTGAACTTCTTCCTAAAAGATTTTCTGTTGATACTCGTTCTCTCCCAAACAGAGAGTCGTTGAAAGCCTCTGAATCAAGAATAGTAGATGTGTGCTGCATAAGCATCCTGGCAGTTATTGGCACACCGGGAAAATTCGGATTTCGCACCTGAAATCCCAGGTAAACAGATATATCTTCATCTATGTCCAGCCTGCCCTCATCCACAAGAACCATTGCACATACGGCTACAACAAGCTTCGACAGTGACGCTGAACGAAATGTCGTGTTCACGTCAACCGGTCGCCCTGCGTCTATGTCAGCATATCCGTAATGATAAGTGAAAAACAATCCGTCATTAGCATCAAAAATGACGAGACTGGCGGCTGCCGTGGTATGGCTTTTTGATTCTTCATCAAGAAGATATGTCAATTCAGGGTCCGTATCATTAATGGATATTATTTGCATTTCAGTTGCCGACTCAGTTACAATTAAATCAACTGCATATTGCTCAAGTGGAATGTCTTCTACATACGCAGTATCATAAAGTTGATCTAGCGCATTCGCCGAAGTTGAATCATACTGTTCTGAATAGTCTCCATCTACTGGCTGTGTCTGAGATACATGCAAATCCGAGCTTTGTTCTTCACTCACGTTCGTATCCGTGCCGGTTGTAACAAGAGATATGAATAGGATGGCAACAAGCAGAAATGCTACTGCTGTTAATACAAACAGCACCAGCATATCTCCTCTAAGCCTTTTATGTTTCCGCACTCGCATTAAAATACCTCAGTCATTAATTATTGTCTTCAGTAACACATAAGACATAATATCCACAATTCGTAATGGTAAATCTAGCTCGCTTACAGCTAGTTCTCCGGCAACTCCTCCGGTGGTTCGGGTATCGGCTCGGATGGCGGTGGTTCCGGATCGTATACCGGTGGCGGTTGCCTGCCTACATAAATTATCCTCTGCTGAGGATTATATACACTAATTCCAACCGAAGTTCTACTGATTAGTTCTCCATCAGAATTATACTTTCTCTGGAATATTTCAGCGGTTACACCGTTCATACCCGGAGAGAAAACATATGTTTGCCCCGGCTCTAAATCATCAGTTATACGTTCTACAACGCTGAAGTTTGTTCTACTTAGAATGACTCCTTCTATCTCAATCCTATAGTCCTCTAATCGAGTTCCAATAAGCCTTACTGTAAGTTCCAGTCCATTTATTTCAGCTTCAACTCTGACTGGAAAATCAGAATTATTTCTAAATCTAAAGTCAGTTTGTCCCCATGCAACCGTAGCGTCGCGACCGGGTGGCAAATAGTTAACTGTTAGACGATGGTTTCGTCTTTCAACGACCTCAAGAGTCGTGCGCAGCAATGCATCAAATATTGTTGAAGATGTTTGGCATATGCCACCTCCCAAACCCGGGACAAATCTGCCATCAGCAATTATCATAGCTTCCTGAAATCCTCTTGCTGCTGTCCGTTGTCCAACTATATCATTAAAAGAGAAAATATCTCCCGGATATAAAACAGTGTCAGCTATATGCTCAACTGTAAGTTCTATATTTCTCGTTCTGTTTGCGTTATTAGTCATTGTTGTTGTGCTTTGTCCCAGCACATCTCTAAATAGCAGAGCTTCAATTTCTTCTGTTGTATACTCAGGCTCGATAGTATATATAGGAATAACGACTGTTTCGCCATATGTAGCGTTTGCTACCATACGCTCAGCTTCCGCAAGATCGAAGCTTCTTCCGTGGACGCTTTCGATAACACTACGGCTTTCGATGTCAAATCGCGACGACACAACATCAATGTGGACATATTCAAAAATCGCACTCAAATCAACAAAGTCATCAGCATCACTTGCCGCAGGTACATACTCTGCCGTGATGTGCTCATGTTCCTCAACAGCGAGCATAAGTGTACTTATCGCAAGATCAAACACATCTTCACTGCTTGCCGGACTAAAGCCCGAACCCTTTGCGATGATTATGCTGTCTTCAGTAATTTCCAATTCATTATCAAGTAGCGTCGCGTTAAATTGCACCGCATACTCATCGGCAAACTGGCTTACAATGCTACTATCCATCTGTGGTGTGTTTAGATTTGTAAGATCAGTTCTACTTATACGTGAATTCGCATATGTAATAGCATTTCCGAAGAAAGATTCACTTCTTCCAAACTCAAATGCATTTCTCGCAGCTTCAGCGGCATCTAGAGATAATCCGACATCATCTCCGCTAACAGTAAAGCTTGTCTCATCAGGAAATACAATTGTCACTGCTATCCCTACAGCATTTTCCTCAAACCCTGAATCAATCAGACGTTGGGTTGTTTCTGCAATACTTAACTGTGATACGTCAATATTATTTATCCAAACATTTGGGAAGTTAGTTTCAAGAGAGTCAACATAAAAACCTAAAGCTACAATCGCTCCGGCACATAAAACCGCAACAACCAAGATTATGATTAGAGCAACTTTTATACCGCGTCCTTTTCTCTTTGGTGGTCGTCTTGAACTCCCGTCCGTTCTGGCATTATCACTAACATTATTATTAACATTACGGCTTGCATTGCGACGCCCATTGCTCGAAGGTGCATTTGAAGCAGGCCTACGCGAGCCGTCTCTTTGATTTCGTGATGGACTTTGCCCTCGTGCTGAACTCGGGCGACCTGTTGAGCTTTGGTTTCGTAATGAGTCAGAATTTGTAGCTGACTGTCTGCGAGAAGCTGCATAACGGGAAGTATTATTACTCGATGTGCTATTTGTTCTTTTCCCCTTGCTACTACTACTTATTAATTTCACTTTTATCTCCTAACATTACCACTATAATCAAAATGGTACTACTAAACTATAATAATTCGTTTCGTCCAACAAGTCTTCTTCCACCGAACAAACCGGCCGCTACAGGACGTTTATCGAAAAATGTCATTTGGGCTTCTTCTCCGGCAGACTCATTCTGCCAAGGTTTATTTATCTGGTTTCGCTGTTTTGTTTGGGCTTCAAGTAGCTCGCCTATCAACGTGTTTGAAAGCAAAAAGCCCATAGGTGTGAATCTCCAGCGACCATCTTTGAAAAATGCCCAGCCCTTTTCTTCATATTTTTGTAGCAATTCCAGAACAAAGTCCATCTTCAGTCTGTATATGCTGTAGTATTCTTCTTCAGATATTCCGTGAGTTGTTCTAAGTCTTAGTAATAGGTATTCGCCGGCATTTTCAAAATCAGACATCTGCTCGTCATGTTCGACAATGTTTTTGTCGAGGCCAATCTGATTTATATATTCCTCAACGTCTTCCGTAAAGCTGTATCTACACTGACCAACATATGAATGAGCACCCGGACCAAAGCCAATATACTCATCACCCAGCCAATATTTCATGTTGTGCTTTGATTCGCAGTCGCGTCTTGCAAAGTTAGAAATTTCGTATTGCTTGTATCCAAATCTAGCAAGCATTTCGACCGCGTATAAATACATATCCGCTTGAACATCATCGTCCGGAATAAAGGGTGAATCTTTGAATGCGTATAGCTCCGTGCCTTCTTCAATTTTCAAATTATAACAGGAAATGTGTTCTGTCTTCAAGCCGGCAACACGTTGAACAGTTTTTGCCCATGCGTCTCTATCCTGTGATGGCAAGCCATAAATTATATCAGCACTAATGTTCTTGAATCCGGCTTGTCTTGCATTATCAACGGTATCTTCAGCATCTTCAAACGTGTGGGTTCTACCAAGTGCTTTGAGCATCGCGTTGTCAGAACACTGTACACCAATGGAAAGTCTGTTGAACCCTGCACGCTTTAACTTGATTAAATCTTCTTTGGATATGCTTCCTGGATTTACCTCTGCTGTTATTTCTGAATCCAGCGAAACATGACCATTCTTTTTTAAAGCACTGAGTATACTAACAAGTGATGATGCACCATAATAGCTGGGCGTCCCTCCGCCAAAATAAACGGTATCAATCAAATATCCGTCCAGTTGTGCGGCATACTCTTCAATATGTTTTATAACTGCATTTTGATAAGCTGGTATCAGCTTGTCGCCTCCATCTATTGATGAGAGTGAATAAAAGTTGCAGTATGCACATTTACTTTTACAAAACGGAATATGCACATATATTCCAACCTTTTTCTCCATCTGTGCTTCCCATCCACATATCTTTTGTTCAAATGTAATTTTTAATTACACAACTATGTATTATATCAAAATTCCATACGCTTTTCAATAAATTTTTCATTAAATAAATACTTTGATTTTTAGACGATTTACAAGTATAATTGTTCCTGCAAATCAAATAAATACCTATAAAAAAATAATTTATAGAAAAATGGAGGAATTTTCATGAGTTTGAAAATTGGAATCACAGGATTTGGCAGAATCGGAAGACTAGTATTCAGAGCAGCTGTCGAAAGAGGAATCGAAGTCGCAGCAATCAACGATGGCATGGAGCCAAAGTACATGGCATATATGCTAAAGTATGACACTCTTCACGGCAGATTTAATCACGATGTATCTTACACAGACAACAGCCTTGTTGTTGATGGTAAGTCTATTACCACTTACTCAAGCTTTGATGCAGAAACAATACCATGGTCATCATGGGGTGTTGAATATTTGATTGATGCAACCGGCGTATTCACATCAAAAGAAAAAGCTTCACTACATCTGAAAGCAGGAGTCAAGAAAGTAGTTATCACATCTCCAACATCAGATATCCCAATGTTTGTAATGGGTGTAAACGAAGATAAATATGACAGTTCAATGCAACTGATCTCAAACGCTTCATGCACAACTAACTGCTTGGCTCCAATCGCAAAAGTTATCAACGATAAGTGGGGCATTGAATCTGGCCTTATGACAACAGTTCACGCAACAACTGCAACACAAAAAACTGTTGACGGCATTTCAGCTAAAGACTGGCGTGGTGGCAGAGCTGCATCCGGCAATATTATCCCATCATCAACCGGCGCTGCAAAAGCTGTTGGTGTAGTTATCCCAGAACTTAACGGCAAGCTAACCGGTATGTCTATGCGCGTACCAACTCTTAACGTATCTGTTGTAGATCTTACAGTTAATCTGAAGAAGCCTGCAAAATATGATGAAATCTGTGCCGAAATGAAACGTGCATCTGAAAACGAACTAAAAGGAATCCTTGATTACACAGAAGAAGCAGTTGTTTCATCTGACTTCAACGGCGATCCTCACACATCGATTTTCGACGCAACTGCCGGCATCCAACTAAATGATACATTCGTAAAAGTGCTAGCATGGTACGACAACGAGTGGGCATACTCAAACAAAGTTCTCGATCTTGCTCTCCACGCATACAATGTAGACAACGCATAGTAACTTAGGGGTTAGGGTCTAGGGTATAGGGGTTAGTGACGTTTCGGCGAAGCTTAACTAGCCCCTAAACCCTAGCCCCTAGCCCCTATTTCTTCTATTCCTGCGAGTAAAGTAATTGTGCAACTTTCTTTTATCTTCGATTTCCAGCGAACGGTCACCAGCTAACGACTCTATGTGATGAGTAAGCTCGTGAGTCAGAACATCTCTTACATGTTTCCTCATAGCTTCATATGAAGCCCTACCATAAACAGCCATCAACGAGCCATAGTATATGTTTATATACCTACCCATTTGATTTCGATTATAGTCACCAAGAGTATATAGACCACCACCAGGATCATTTCTACTTCTCTTTTCATCCGGAAGCAGATTCACACCACCATTTAGTTCACGAAACACACCTTCGGGTAGTTCCTCTGCAATTTCATCCAGCATTACATTTATTTCATCTATTGTAAACAATTCCACACATCCTTTTAGAAGCGGACACCTCTAAAAACTTACACGCCTATCGTCTTGGCGCATCTTTTTCTTCCACTCTGCGTTAATTCCCCTTGAAATACGGATGTATTCCTGCGGTAAATTGCCTTGATTGGATAAAAAATCTACACCAATCTGACAGACGCCAAGTTTTTAGAAGTATCCGAAAAAATTTTCTTATTTATCTACGAAAGGAACGGATATATATATTATGAGAAAAACTAAAATCGTTGCAACACTTGGACCTGCTACTGACTCGCCCGAAATCTTACGTGCGATGATTTCTGCCGGGCTTGATGTTGCTCGTTTCAATTTCTCCCACGGAGACCACGAAGAGCAGAAGGCACGAGTTACTCTAGCTCGCAAAATCTGCGAAGAAACTGGCTCAATCATTGCATTTCTCGCAGACACAAAAGGCCCGGAAATAAGGCTCGGCATGTTTGAAAACGGAGAGGTCGAACTCGCCCCGGGAAGCACATTTGTTTTAACGACAGATAAAGTCGTTGGCAATTCTTCACGTGCGTCAGTTTCATATGCAGACCTACCCAATGATGTTTCTACCGGTTCACGCATCCTTCTGGATGACGGGCTAATCGAGTTGATCGTAGAATCAACATCCGGAAAAAACATAACAACACGCGTTAGCAACGGTGGCTATATCTCCGACAGAAAGGGCGTTAATGTTCCCGGCGTTAGCCTTAACCTACCCTATATCTGTGCAAAAGATCGAATGGATCTGCGGTTTATGGTCGAAAATGATTTTGATATGATCGCTGCATCTTTTGTCCGCAGTGCAAGAGATATTAACGAAATTCGCGATGAGCTCAACCGTATTAATGTTAATAACAAGATAAAAATAATCGCCAAAATTGAAAATGCAGAGGGCGTAAACAACATCGAAGCAATACTTGATGTATGTGACGGAATAATGATTGCCCGCGGTGACCTTGGCGTTGAGGTTGAGTACGAAGAACTGCCGGTTCTTCAAAAAAACTTGATTAAAAGCACATTGAGACAAGGCAAAGCGGTAATAACTGCAACACAAATGCTAGAGTCTATGGTAAAAAACCCCCGACCAACACGTGCTGAAACATCAGATGTGGCAAATGCAATTTATGACGGAACAAGTGCTATAATGCTGTCCGGCGAAACTGCAGTGGGTAAGTTCCCGGTTGAATCTTTTCTCACAATGTCAAAAATAGCAGAACGAATCGAAAAAGCAATTGATTATCGTAAGCGTTTTCGCCAAGGCGAATACAATATGTCAGAAACATCAATAACTAATGCAATTTCACATGCAACGGTGACAATATCTCATGACCTGCGAGTTGCCGCAATACTTACAGTTTCTATGTCGGGCAACACCGCACAAAATGTCTCGAAATTCCGTCCAATATGTCCTATAATCGCTTGCACTCCCGACCCCGTTGTGCAACGACAACTAAAGCTAAACTGGGGAATCACTCCGCTTCTTTCTCAAGAGGAAACCGACTCAACTGCCGTTTTCACTCATGCTTTGGATACGGCAATGGAGGCCGGGTATGTTAAAGAAGGTGAGCTTGTTGCAATTACTGCCGGTGTCCCTGTCGGACATTCAGGCACAACCAACTTAATCAAAGTACATGTTGTTGGGGAGAAGCTACTGTTTTAGGGTCAGGTTAGGGACTGTATAGGTCAAAGATTACATGAAAGCTCATTCCTCCGCCCTTACGGCGTTCAGCTTTTATCTTTCCACCGAGTTCGGTCACAGTGTCCTTAACAATTGATAAGCCCAAACCACTGCCGCCGGCTTCACGCGAACGAGCTTTGTCAACACGATAAAATCTGTCAAAAATATACGGTATATCTTCTTCCGGCACACCCACTCCCCTATCCTTGACTGTGAGGACTACAATCTTATCAATCGACTCCAGCCTGACGTAAACACTTCCGTCAGGCTGATTGTATTTTATAGCGTTTTCAATGAGGTTGAATATTACATGATGAACCAAATCATCAGTCGCTCGAATATAACACCCTTCAGCAAGTGCTGATCTGAGAATAAGACCTTTGCTTGACGCCAGTGGTCTCAGCATTCTTAGAGTGGCCTCTACCGCATACTTCATATCAACACGAACGAGCTCGTCGGAAAATTGGCTATCAAGCCTTGTTAGTGACATTAATTTTCCGGTTGTTCTCTCGAGTCTATCAGCTTCCATTCCGATGTCACCAATGAACTCCATAACGGTTTCACGTTTAATATCCTTATTTTGCAAAATACTGTCGGCAAGCAATCTTATAGATGCAAGCGGAGTCTTTAGTTCATGAGAAGCGTCCGAGACGAATCTTCGTCTGATTTCGTCCGTTTCACGAAGCTTACCTGTCAGACTGTCAAATTCATCACCTAATTGTGCTAATTCATCATTGCCTTTCATCGCTATGAGATAACTGTACTCGCCTTCTCTAACAGATTCAATCGCACTCATAATTTTATTAACACGGCGCATTACAGACCATAATATCAACGCAACTGCTACAATAGAAAATATTATAACAATAATTGAAATATTTCTGATTAGGTCCTGCATATCAATGAGCATAGAACCTTGATCAGTGTCCTTATCAAACACATATACAACACCAATTGCCTCACCACGACTCATTATCGGAACAAGTGCACTACTCAAAAAGGCTCCGTCTTGAAATCTCGGAATGGTAATATTATACACACCCAGTGCCGTTTCTATATGGTGTCTCGGAAAGTCCTCTTGTTGTGACCTGTCTTCCGGATCATACAATACGACACCATCAGCATCGGTAATTACAACTTGCATACCACCTGCAACATCCAATTGAGATACGATAACATCAACTACTTCCGCATCTTCAATTGAAAGTGAAGTGAAGGTATCTCCTAAATGGCCTCCAATAAAAATAGCTTGCGTAGTGACGAGCTGCTCTTTGAACGTAATAATCATATCTCTTGTAACCACCAAGAGATATGTGTTTATAAGAACAAGCACAACAACAACAATCGCTAAATATGTCAAAGCGAATTTCGTGCGGAGGCTACTGAAAAACCTTAACTTTCTAACTTTTCGCTCCTTAAGGTCGGTTTTATTTTGTGAGATTACAATGTCAGCCCCTGATATAGTACCCAACTCCCCACTTAGTCATTATGTGTTCCGGTTCTGCCGGATTTTCTTCTAATTTCTCTCTTAAACGTCGTATATGAACGTCGACAGTCCTTATATCTCCTTGGAATTCGTAACCCCATACGACATTAAGCAATGCTTCTCGACTATAAACTCGCCCTGTATTTTTTGCAAGTAGCTCAAAAACGTCAAACTCCTTGACTGTAAGCTCAACTTGTTCACCATTCTTAGTTGCAATACGCTTCTCTGTGTCGATCATTATGTGACCAACATTCATAACTGCATCGGTTTCATTGCTAACAAGTGCACTTCGTCGAAGTAGTGCTCGTACTCTTGCTTTTAGTTCAAGAATGTTAAATGGTTTTGTAATATAATCATCTGCACCATACTCAAATCCCATTATCTTGTCCATGTCCTCACTACGAGCAGTCAACATTATAATAGGAATGGTAGAGAACTCACGAATTCGCATACATGCTTCCAGACCATCCAGTTCGGGCATCATAACATCTAAGATAATCAAGTTATACTTCCCGCTTCGCGCAAGCTCAACGGCCTCCAGGCCGTCATATGCGACATCAATCTGATACCCTTCATTTTCAAGGTTGAACTTTATGCCTTTTACCAATAACTTTTCATCGTCAACAACTAAAATATTCATAGATGCTCCATTCTCTACTTTTCCCGCTTTTGAAAATACTAACCTACAGTAATTTTGTCTTGTATTGCCTCATACCTTTTTTCGCCTATGCCGGAAACATTTCTCAAATCTTCAATTCTCAAAAAATCACCATGCTGCCTTCTATAGTCAACTATTCGAGAAGCCAATACGCTACCTATGCCCGGAAGGTCTGTCAGTTCGGACTGGGTTGCGATGTTGATGTTAATTTTACCATCTCCCCTATTGGGCGTACCGACCGTTTCAGATTGCATACTGTCACCAGAGACCGAAGGTAGTTCGTTCACACTTACAGGCGGCGGCTCCATTACAGCTTCTTGCGTTTCAGAGTTACTTGGGCTTTCTGTGCTTCCGGAAGTATTAGAAGCGGGTCTTTCATGGACTTGCATATTAATTACTGCACCACCCGACTCATTATTTTGTGCAGATACAGAAACGATGTTTACAGCACTCCAACTTCTTCCGGCAAAAAAACCTCCCATAAAAACTGCGAACACTAACGTCACGCCGATGACTAATAGCTCTATACGTCTTAATCTCATTTTCAATTCCCCTTTAAAATCTCTAAACTGTTAAAAGTTTGAATTTGGGGAACCAAAAGTTGTAATTTTTCTACATATTGCCTTATTCCCTTTCAATTATACCACATATAGACAACAATTGCTAGATAAAACGGGACGTTTATGTATATGATTTTTAACAAATTATGCAAATAATTGGTTAATTATTTACTTTACAGAAACAAAATGTGTGATATAATCAAACGAAGTGAGTGTTGCGGTCGTGCTTGCACGGGCATAACCGAACGAGTGCAGATTAGAGCAAAGCGATATAATCAAACGAAGTGAGTGTTGCGGTCGTG
>Ga0123355_10001852_pt1 | contig 29645 bp, 28 predicted proteins | sample TergutEmb28metaG_3_FD_89872 | JGI IMG/M metagenome (GOLD analysis project Ga0123355, IMG submission 89872) | Embiratermes neotenicus P1 segment gut microbial communities from Petit-Saut dam, French Guiana - Emb289 P1 | ecosystem: Host-associated > Arthropoda: Insects > Digestive system > Gut ... | reverse complement strand
TTACTACAAGTGAAAAGCTTCATTCGCAACTTACAATTCCAACTGCAGTTTGATATATAGAAATAAACAGACTGATCTGTAAATATTAGAGCGATAAACCAGCTGAAATAATATGGCATTTCAGGGCGTTACCACTTGTTCCAACTTCACAATAAGAAGCCGGACTGAATGTTAATTTCTGAGTCAGCACTCTACAATGTCTGTGCGTGAGACAGCCGGGTTCCTGTCCCCAAACCGGATATCTGAAATGGTTTGGGACAGCGAGAGTGAAGAAGCAGGGGCGTCGAGCGACTGCATCATTTATTTAGGCAATGGAATTTTATGCATATTTAGACAACCGCTGAAATATCTCTGTTTTAGTTACTCTTTCCTTGACGGATTAAGAAAATATGTAGACTCCATTCCTCCTTGTGAAAAATATACTGGAAATTATGGTCGGTAGGCTCGAACAGCACTCAACAAAGTTTGGTCAGTCTCAGTTCGTGACGGGGACGCAGCTAAAATGTCGCGTGTGAACTGCTATTGGTGTGAAGAAAAAAGTTGTTAGTGAAGTTTTGAGAAAGTATGGTGTTCAGTGAAGTAAGATGATGTTTCTGACACTGCCAGGCAAAGGCATAACTCCACAAATCTTCACGCTGAAATGTCCTGTGCATACATTAGGCCCGAAAGAGAAACGTAAGTAAAATAAATTGAGGATTATAAAACTTTTAAATTAACTTCCTGTGTGTAGGCACTAAACATTTCTACTGAATCAGTGGCGTACACAGGAATTTTGTTCGGGCAGGGGGGGTTCAATAAATTCAGTTGAGGACAGAGAGAACGGGGATCTGTGGGCGGTAACCCCCTAGTCAGGGGTTCTGTAGGCAGCTGTAATTTGGTACAAGAAATTTCATTTCATATAGTAAAATTTTCTTAATTTTTGGTACTTTAGGATTATTTATGATGACAACCAATTTATTTGTCATTGCTAATGTAAAACAATTGCGAACCTAGGTAGTTTTAGAATTTTACTGCCTTTTTCCGAATATCTTGGGGTGTTGGCATCCTAAATTCAGCAATTTTTAACAGTTTTCACAATCGGGTTGAGTTTGGCACGATCTTGGAGGGCCTTCCGAATATTGGGGGGGGGGGGTGTTTCGAACCCTCCCCCGTACGCCACTGTACTGAAACTTTTCTTGAACTGAAATATCCCTGATTTATTCGCAAAAGTGTAGATTATTTAATTGTTTCATCACCTTCGGTTCATAATTTATAAACGTTTATTGGCAACCATGCGCAACGATTTAAAGGGCTGTCTAATATAAACACCGTACCATGGACACGAAAATTAAATTAAATTCGTTCGTCGGATAAAGGTTAAGAGAAATTTGGAATAAGTTCAATGGATTTCATTATTTGTTGGAGGTGAATAATGAGTCAGATTTTGAAGGGACTTAACTACAAACTTAAGTCAGACATGGAGAGTTTATTGCCATCACAGGAGACAGGGTCCATGTTGGTAGTACCTACGTTAGAAGTGTCTAGTATGGACAGTACATGCAGTGATACTAATCAGTCAGTCACACAGTCAAAGGGGTTACTGCCATCAATATCTTTTCCTACGTTTGATGGGAAATATGAAAACTGGGCAGTATTTGAAAATATTTCCAAGGTTATGGTCGACAGTCACACAGATGTAACAAGCAATGAAAGATACAATTATTTGGAATGGCACTTGAGGGTCAAGCACTTCAGTTGGTTCAGGGGCTTCCTATTTTAACTGAGAATTACTCAATAGCTTGGGATCTTATGGTGGACAGATACGAAAAGTAGAAGATAATTGTGGGTACTTACATCAGACAATTACTGGGTTTAAAGGCAATCAGTAAAGAGGACATAGGAGAGATAAGGCAATCTGTAAACACCCCCATTTTGTAGCCATTTCAATGCACTGAAAGCATTAAACATTGAACAACCTTTAGAGGACATCATACTGTCACAACTGGTTGCAGAACATCTGGACAGTCAAACGTGTCACGAGTGGCAAATGAAACAGGCATACAAAGGTTCCCAGTACTTAAGGACTTAATGACATTTATGGAGCAGAAATGTCAGGTTTTGGATACAGTAAAACCTTTCACAAACACTGCAGATGTTAAAGAGAGACATTGATGTTGTCGATGCCATTGTAAACATACAAGATGTCTGGGGTCAAACAGTGCATCACAGATTAGCTTCATAACAGAGACCATGGTGAATATACTAGGACTATGGAGAAGAAGGGAGTCACATTTCTTTAAAGGAAATCAACAACATGGCTTCAGATGCTAGATATAATGTCAACATTCAGCTTTGCTTGTGGTATAGCAAGTTTCAGGCACAAGTAATGTGCTTTATCTTGCCAAAGGTTAAAGGGAATGTGCCAGCACTTTACAATGAACATGACTCATGGAAGTTATCTACAAATCTGTTCTATGCAGATCCAGGGTTGTTCATCAAGAAGATGTGCATATGTTGATCACAGCAGAAGTATTCTTTCATTTACTCTGTTTAGGTAGATACAGTGGCAATTGGAGAGTTTCCACATTGGGCTGGATTTTGGCGGGACACGTAACACATACAGGGCAGTCATACAAAGAAACAGCGACATAATTTGTAATGCTGGAAGAAGACAGTTTAGATACACAGCTACAATGTTTCTGGGCAATTGAAGAGTTTCACACACTTCCCAAAACTCCACAGAAGCAGGAATATGAGAGTCACTTCCAAGCAACCACTACACGAAACTACTCTGAGGGATTTGTCATGCAGTTACCACAAAAGTCAGGTCACAAGGGACTCAACACATTTTATGATCAAGCATTGTTCAATTTCAGCAGTTGGATAAATGGCTTCAGCACCAACCAGACAGGCGGAAGAATTACACAGACTTCATAAAGGAATATGAAGAACTTCAGCATATGCAGCTGGTATCTCGAGGTAATGGAGATGACTGTAAGAAAATATTTTACCTGCCTCATAATCCAGTATTCAAACATGACAGCAGCACCACCAAACTCAGGGTAGCATTGGATGCAAGTGCGAAAAGCACTAACGGGCACTGTTTAAAAGATAACATTTTTGATTGGACCTAGTGTTCATGGGTTTGCAGATGCTTCAGAAAAGGCATACGGAGCATGTGTTTATTTGCAGTCAGTCATTTATTGTGTCACATTCTAGGATTGCACCAGTGAAGAAGGTAACTTTACCCAGGCTGGAACTGAGTGGAGCAGTGCCATTGGCAGAACTAATTGACAAGATTTTACTGGTGTTGAATGTGGAGATAAACAGCATTCATCTCTAGGCTGATTCTACTATAGTCTTGTCATGGATTTCTTCACCTTCAATGAGATGGAATACATTTGTGGCCAGTAGAGTGGCACATATTCAATAGGCTACCAACATGGGCAACTGGCAAAATGTGCCCACTTTGGACAATCCTGCTGATCTTCGCAGAGGGTAACACAGGAGAAGTTGGCGAATCTGCAGCTGTGTTGGCAGGGACCAAAATGGCTTCAACAATCAGCCACTTCATGGCCTTCTGTAGGGAAAATACAAATGATTGAGGACATTCCTGAAGAACGCAGAATGTGGTTATTAGTAGCAGCTACATATGTGTACCCCGAACTAAGTATGTGGAGAGATTTTAATCATATGCTGCGTTTGTCAGAGCGACTGCTTATGTGCAGCATTACTGTCACAGTGCCCATTATCCCAAGTACAGGCATGTCTGAATTCTCACCCTCTAACAGATTTTTCCATTGATCCAAATGGCCTCGCCTATATTAGCCCAGGACATTTCCTGATAGATGTGCCTCTTACAAGTTTTCCAGAGCCTAACCTGTCTGAGATGCCTGTTAATTGTCAGATAGTTGGTACCACTTGCAACAAATCCAACAACTTTCTTGGTAAAGATGGTTCACAGACTGTCCTAACAGTCTGTAACAGAGAGGCAAACGGGCCTCAGTTAACCAAATCTGCATCCAGGTACAGTTGTCATGGTCAAAGACAGCAGTCACCTACCTCTGGGATCCAGAATTGCAGTCGTGGAGGAGGTACATCCTGGATGTGATGGCCTGATGCGAGTTGCAACAATCAAGACAATGGTGGGAAGCACAAGATGCCCCATTCACATGCTAGTGATTCTCCCCAGCAAAAGTTAAATTCCAAGGGTTGTACCTTGTGAGTGTAACGTAATGGAGGGGTATTTCTGTTTATGCTGAGGGGACACAGTTGTTAGTGAACTCTTGCATCTGGATGAGATGATGTAATACTAGAATGTGATTCCAATCTGATGTGCGGCAAAAGACTGGAGTGAGTAGGTGGTATGATACAGGGCAAGTTGCACTTGGTGGTTCATGAGTTACACTTTGGTAATCAAAGTGACAACAGTAGTACTTATATCTGCAATGCACAACGTTACAGTCCAATAATACTCTTAACATTTATTGCACACTGGGTGACTTAATCCTGTATGGTGGCACCTAATATTTTCAGCATAATTATTACAGTCCCACCCCATACATACATCAGTTCACATGCACCCAGCTGAAGGTTCCATGGCACAGTTTTAGGGTACACAAAGTTATGCAGGCCCATGCCCTCAAGAATGTGTTGATCAGAAAGAGGCAGACTTGTTTCAAGAAAGCTGGATTTTGAACACTACTCTACACTATTCTAGTCCCCGGAATCAACCCTGCTTTGGTATAGTGAAACATTTTCATGTGTTCACATTTAACAGCTTCTCCTTTCGTTGCTTCTTCAGTTGGGTTTTTCCTTCCCGGAGTGTGATTTTTCTTCATTGCAGTTACTGATTTTCTCAGGATGGATAATCGGTATAAATTCAGTGTCATAAATTTACCTGATTGCATTTGGAATTTTCAACCGGTATAATGAATGAACCATAATCACTACACATTCTGTTTTATCTTTTAGCTGTATTCATGATAATTTGGCAAGGCACATCATGGTTTGGCAGGGCATGGTCCAGTATGGGTCTTCTTATGTGAATTCACTATCACCCTCCATATTTAAATGCTGAATATAAAGAAAAACCTCTCACTGCAGCTGGGTAAACATGTTACTGAAAATGACAGCTATAGGCCACTTTATGCATAGTTTGAACATATAACCAAGGAATGGGGTAGAAAGCACAAACATATATTGTAGGAAAATATAAGATTGTTCTTATGGAAGTTCTGGTGGGTCTGAAAAAATATGCACACAACTGGGCAAAACAAAGATTCAAGGAACATAAAATCCAACCATCACTGTATGTCAGAAGACATAAAAGTTATGTTCCCAAGACACAAATTAAAGCATACTGGCACACTTATGTTTACAAGAAGACAACACAACAGTTACAGCACAGCCAGCAGCACTTAGCTTAGTAACAAATATTACATCCTTGGCCTGTTCAGCTCTTTTCTATCTCATGCGTGGTGGCCCATGATCTGTCCCATGGCACTTAGCTCAGAACGAGACAGCGGGTTGAGCATAAGCCCAGGGACAGGCGACTGGAACTCCATATCTCGCAGTGTGTTCACCTTCACCTTGAGCTCACTGCGCAACTTGTTAATCTGTGTATCTAGTTGTACCTGGTCTGTGAACAGAAGCAAACAGTGTACAATTTGGTTACATATGGTGAAATGGAAAAGAGTGGAGGAAGTAGTAAGATTACTTAGTATTTTATTTTGTAGAGATTATCACACTGCTGGTGGTGGAGACTTAATCACTACTTTCACAGTTATGTAAACAGTCCCGACAACAGAACTTCTGTCATTCCTAACATAAATGAAGCTGTAATGTTCGTGTTCCTGGCAATAATAATAATGGCACAGTGCTTACAAGACCAACTGACAGGCTACTGGGCAAGAATGGACCACCTTTACACATGGTATGTATTTACACATCCTTGAGTTCGTACACTTCCCAGCAATAGGAATGAAGTTGAAAGGACACACAAACGTTTTGACAGTGTACAGAATATACAAACCCTACCTGAAATTCTGAACAGGATATTTTCATAATTTTACAACTGTTCTGAACACCTACCATTAGACCCTCTTCAAAAACGGTAGTTTTCAAACAATATATTCCTAACAATCACAAACATTTCAGCAAAAGAATATATTGCCTGTGACAGAACTGATCCAGAAAGTGGAAGGATGAGGTCAAAAATTGTAAATGGACAATTTCTTTTCCTCCATGACCAACATAGTGAATTGACAGGGAAAAAAAAATTATTGCATGCTATGGTGACACAAGAGTCAAACCTTTCAGTAATCTGGGCTAGTCCTGGGAAGTTGAACTTGTGCCACTATAAGGGAAAACCAGGCTCTCCAACTTGGAGTCCAGAGACCCGGTCCTGTAGCATGCCACCGTCTCTCATAAGCATAACAACAAAAATTGCAGGAACTGCGAGAGATCAGTCCCTAAAATTACCCGTCTTATTAGGCTCAGGGCATGGGGTTCATTGAGAGGAAAGAACAACTGTGTGTAAGTTAATTCCAAAAACACAGGATATATTATAAAACAAAATAATTACACTAGTTACAGAAGGTGTGAAATTGCATATAACTCTAGTCTGACAATTCCCTAAGTCCAGACCACATCACTGACCTGAAATAACTTGGTCAATTCAAAAGCAAACCATCCTACCTTGCACATGCAATACAAAGATGTAGACTATCAGCACAGCGTCGGGCCTCATGGCTGTGAGGATCCCTCTTTTCCTTCAAAGATAGTGATCCACTTGGCAGTGATGATGATGCTCTGTACCCTAACTTTTTACACCATAATTGTTTTGTTTTTCTGCCTCTCTTTGTCATGTTAGTCTGTTGTTTCCCAGTGTAACAATATCTACTCTTGCATAAAGTATTCTGTGCTGTATGTTTGTTTGGACCTCTGTCTGGGCATACAGTCATCCAGGTATCTGGCCATCAGCAAATACTTTGCATATCAGTTACTGCACAGCAGTTACATTTCAACAAACAGTGTTTGCTTTATGACATAAGTGTAGAATTCCACAGCATATGAAATCTTACATCATTCATCCAACGTTAAAATCTTCATTTTGAAATGTATCTATCTTATACCTCAAGTTACTCTCAAAACTTCACTACAATAAATTTGCATCTAAGATACTCACTTTACCCTTGAAGATGGGATTGATGCAGGTTGTCCTGAAATGTCACTACCTACCTACCAATCTATACTGTGTAACATGCCACAAGAGCAAAGATCTCAGATTGCACATTCCAGCATGACCTTCAGAGAAGGAACAAAAATTTAGTTTTACATGCATGCATGCTAACTGTATGCCCAGGTATGTTAGTAGCCTCTGCAATGATCATTCTAGAGCATGGTGTTGATTTTTTTGTCATAGAATGTAGTATGTGCTAGTCACTGAAAAATGAGTGAGGGTGCTACCAATATTTATGAGAACAGTACATACGAGTATTTTGTGTGCTATGTACTGCTAAGAAAGGCAGGCTGGGAAAGTGCAGCTTCTGTGCATTTAAAAGTGCTATGGAACATTATATACTTTATTCAATTTCTAGTCCGTCCAGTAGGAGGAAGTGTGAATGAAAATAAGAAAACAATATCACACAAGGCACTGGCTTGCTTGCTTACTTACTCCTCAGATGTACAGCCCTCTGAGAGCCTTGGCCTCCTTAATTACAGATGCCTGTTTTTCCCTATCAACTGCCTACTGTCGCCATCTCTTAACCTTCATCTCCCACAGATCCTTCTCTACATCTTCCAGCCATCACAATCTAGGTTTTGCCTTCTTCTACTTATTTCCAGTTTACTCTCAAATATTTCCTTAACTGTACCTTCCCTGATCCATTCTTACTACATGTCCAATCCACTCCAATCTTTTCTTTTTAATATATGCTACTGTGTCTAGATCTTTATATAGCTCCCTCATTTCCTGATTGATTCTTGCTATCCAAATTCCTTGCTCTACCACCAGTCCACATATCCTTGTTAACATTTTCCTCTCACGTCTACTTAGTCTTTTCATAACCGTATCAGTCATGGCCCATATTTCACTCCCATACACACCTGGTTTCACCATTGTTTTATGTATCTTAATTTTAACTACCAAGGTACTGGCTGAAAACTAGAAATCCCTGCAACCTTTTTACTCTGAGTGTAGTCAATGCTGAAGGAAAAGGAAGAAAACGAGTGGGAGAAACTTAAAGATCATACAGACCGTCCCAGCTGCTTTGATGGATTTCTTAGTGTTAAACAATCCAAAATGCTGACTCTCAAAAGTTCTGACACTTGCAGCTGTGCGCATACTGCACACCATGGGGAGGGGGAAGATGAGAAGAGGTACGAAATATAGTTGCTTCAAGTGTAACCAATCTGCAACGATGCATTACTGGCATTGTCTATTCTGGACTGTCATATGTTGAAGCAATAGCAATGACAAAATACTCATAAGGCCTCAAATGAACTTCAAGATTTTGTGTCAAAAGCATCCAAGAACACTCCAAAAACAAAAGTTAGTTCAGTATTCTTGTAAGAAACAATGAACTAAGATCAAAGTTTGACAACTGTGAACTATTTGCTGGCTTGAATTTTGATGAAAATTGTAGTACACTATGCATCAGGCATTAAAAAAACAAAAAAAGGGATATTTTATTTAATTTAGTAATTATGTAAAGAAATCATAGGTGAAAACATGACATCAAGAATTCAACCCATCATGTAACCAGAAAGTGTGCATTAAAAAAATTGGATAATTTTAAACAGCATTACTCAAAGTCTAACCTGCTGCCTCCATCGCACTTCTGACCTGAGCATGAATCAGCAGGTTCCTCTGAACCACTGACTCCTATCTAGTAAACTGAACTGCACCACATTTCAGAAGGCTGCAATCTGCGTACATACTGCCATGAGAACCTCGGGGTAGCTACTGATAATGTGTTTTGACAACCTATGATTATTACTCTGGTATCCCTCAGTTGTTCCAAATTAACTGCTGGGTCTGTACTTCAGACATCATCCTGTGGTGGAAAAGGTTGATAAGGCTAAAGTGGAGAACCTGATTAAAGAAGCTGCTGGCCTGTTCAAGCACCATCAGCATCATGTGCTACAGGCCAATAACATAACTACATGCAGCAGTGTCCTTGAAATGTTACAATTTCCTCAGGTCATCAAATTCCCTGTATTCTAAGGAACCTGGAGGATCATTACTCTGTTCACAACAGCCAACCACTTGTCCTTATCCTCAACCAGATTAATCCAGTCCACACATCCCCATAAAATTTCTTCAAGATCCAGCGTACTATTATCCTCCCATCTATGCTTAGGTCTTGTACTTTCAGGTTTTCCTACCAAAACCCTGTATTCATTTACCTCCTCCTCCTCCAGATGCCCTACTCATCCTGTCCTGCTTGATTTGATCATCTGAATAATATTTGGTATGGAGTACACATCATCGGGATCCTCATTATGCAATTTTCTCCAGTCTCCTGTTGCTTCCCCCTTTGAGACCCACTCAGTACCCCATTCTCAAACATGCAAAATTACATTCTTGTATATTTTTAATCTTTAGATTTTTGGATAGCCAATGGAAAAAATGCTAGCAGACGTTTCCTGCATTTAATCTCTTCTTAATTTCTTTGCATATGCAATTTTGATTTGTTACTGTCATTCCCAAATATCTGAATCTGCCACATTTTCAAACAATTTAGTAGCTATCTTTAGGTTGTGATCTTGTCTTGCACTCTGTTCACAAGACACACATTTAGTTTTATCAGTATTTACTTCTACACAAACTGCCTTACTATCAACTAATGAAGCTTCCATGTTTTTCTTTACAGTATGCATGTTTTTGCTCAATAAACTAAATCATCAGCACAAACCAGAAGCTGATGTGTACCATTCAGTTTCAGTCCCTCATGGTTTGCTTGCACCTACTTCACGGCATACCCTCAAGCAAAGCTTATATGGAGTGGCTGCAAATCTTCCTCTTGTTCCAGACCACTCACAGTCTGAAATTCATCAGGAAAATATTTGCCTGTTAAGACGTCACTACAGGCTTCATGTAAAAACATTTTAACCAACCTAACTAGTTTCATGGGTATACTAAATACCATAAGAACATTATATGAAACCCCCCTCTTAACTGAATCATATGCTTTCCTGAAGCATATACATAACTGATGCACTGCTATACTGTACTAATACTTTTTCTGAAGTATTGGATGAATGCATAATACAAGATTAGTAGTCCTGATGTGCTGCAATCCATGTCTTATATTCAAATATTAATGAAAAATAAACACAGAGCCAGACAGATGCTATAATGCAAAGAAGCCACAACTCCTGACAGTATGTTGTTATAAACCTTCTATCTGGGGAATGAAGTTTTCATGGCTTTCCTCAGTTACTGGGTACATGAATGTATGTATACATGTATATGTTTATGTTTTTATGTATGTATGTATGAGGGTTCAGAAGCATGTTAGTATTGATGGCTGTATGCACCTATATAAAATTCATTAAAAGGTCCAATAAATTCTTGAAGAATTGGATTTAAAAGAAGAATGTCACTACTCAAAAATGTAATATAGAGGTAAAGGACTGTGAAATGGAGCTATAGGGTGTTGTATGTACTTATCATTTATGATCATCACTGTAAATACTGTCTACTGGGATGTGATGCCATGCAGGTTGGTGGGCAGGTACCAATGTCTTGGACAAACTTGCTGCCACCACCTTCAGGATAGAAGAGTAAACATAGCAACAAAATTAAAGGACAAATACAGGCTGACCCCCATATCCGCGGGTAATACGTGCCAAGACCTACCGCGGTTACATGAAACCGCGGATAATACCAAACACTATATATAACGTGATATATGTGTAACATACGGAAATACAGTAAAGTTTAAATGATAAATTACGCAAAGTAAGACATTACCAACATTAAATAAAAAAAAAAAGTGTACTGTACACTACATTGTACATTTACAATGTACTTTCTCTCTCTCTTGTACATATGAAAGTAAACGATTCTGACGTTTTAGCCTAATCTTCAAGAGACGATAGTGATGAAATTTTTTCTTTGTTCTTCATCACTTCACGAATGGAAGATTCGTTCTTGCCATACAACCTGGCAATCTCTGCATACAATTTTTTTTATTTCAATCACATCCAGAATTTTCACTTTCCCACTAATGAAAAGGACATCACGGCTTCTCTGAGGCTTAGAAGCACTGTCAGCATCACTACTCTTATGCTTTGGAGACATTACTATGGTAAATAAGGGCTTTCTGAACACAAACACTGTGATAATGTGGCAACTAATTCAAACAGCAAGAATACTAAAAGCAGAATGGTGGCAAGTTTGCAGGGAAGCTACTGGGCGCATTTGGGCTGCTGTATTTCACCATGCTACAGCCTGTGCTTGCTGGGTGCGTGTTTCGAAACTTATGAACCGCTTATTCCTTTAATTTCCCAAATTTTTTGGGGGCTGCAGTAAACTGTAGTTAACTGAAACCATGGATTCTGAATCCGCGGATATTAGGGTCCGTCTGTATAAGGAAAGAAGGGATAGAGGAAGAGGATAGAATGGACAAAGGAAGGAAGCAAGCAGGGAGGAAAGGGAGAAGTGACAAAAGGTAAGAAGAAATGGAGGGAAGGAAGGGTGGGATGGAGGACAGGTCCCACAGCTTCAAGTGTGTCTATGGTGGTCCTCTGTCACTTTCTCTTTCTGCAAGGCTGACTCTTCTACCTTGAAGATGGAGAGAGGTTTCTCTGAAACATTAGCACATATCTACTGAACTACATGGCTTCATATCCCAGAACACCATAACCTTTGTACTCACCATGATGACAGCCTCAAGTCTCAAAGTTTCCTTAAGCTCACCCACTCAATCAGTCATCTTTCCACAATTCGTGCAGTGAAACAGAATCAGTTCTGTTAAGCAGGCAACATTATGTTTTGTGTGAATCCTATCAGTCAGTTCAGAAGTAATGACAGCTGAGACCTACCCTGCTCTAGCAGTTCCTTTGCCTTGTCACCAGGTACCTTGACAAGCAGCGAGCCAAGAGTGAGCCATGTCTTGCCACCACTCTGATACAGAGCTCTCAGAGCTTCTCGGTTCTGATTCCGCCGTCTGTCCAGTGCCACAACTTCCTGTTTGTCCCGCACTATCTCCTCTCCTAGCATTTCCACCTCTTCCAAGTACTTGAGACTCTGCTGTGGGTTCTCCAGTAGTCCCAGCTCTGCCATGACACATGCCCATACATATCACTATACTACTAAAAACAACAAAGAAGTTCTGGAAAGAACTTATGATGTGTACTCTGCTCAAATGCACAACTATACACCATCGTATCCTAGCATACTACAGTCTTAATAATCTTAAATTAATAATTATAATAATTATACATGTTCGTGATCTATTTCTGTATACAGATTAGAAACCATTATCAGAAACTTGTCAAAACATCACTTTTCTATCTCTGCCACATCTGTAATTTTTAACATATTATAAAACATTTAGAACAAAAGCTGTAGGTAAGTTTATGGTCAATCTTCCATACCAAAGTCCCTGTTCGGCTATAATGGCTCAGTTGCTGGATGGCATGCTCATCATGTTGTGGACTTCTTACAAACGTATGATAATAACTAGTGACACATACTGTACATTTCAAAGGCACTCCGTATATTGCAAAATGTTGGAGCCTCAAATTCAGTGTTCTTCTCTGGATCCCCTGTGTGCTGGTTATACTGATGATGGTATGTTACAATGCAGAAAGTATCGTGAAATTGTGGCAGTTGATTTGAGGGCTCTGGAATAACTTTGCATCATATGCTTGAGTTCCAAATTCAGGTTTTCTTCACCTCTACCTGGATGCTGAATTTGTTTTTAAATAACCATTACATTGCTGGGGTAAAATACATAACAACACTATGGAAAAGGATCAGCTGAGATCAAGTGGGACACAGGATTGGCTAAGAACAGATGATTCACAGGACTAATAAAGATCAAATTGACAAAAAATTTCCATTCCAGACCTACAGATGAAAGCAATGCTATTCCTACAAGTCTGCCACAAAATGTAAAACCTGTCATTATTAATATAATAAATTGTGAGTCACATGACAATGTTGTGAATCAATGCACATATTTTAGAAAAATCAGTCCCCCATTTCTTGACCATGGAGTTATGGAGAAATCTTGAGTTTAATTATCAATAATTTATTTAACACCACAGTCACTAGCTCTCGTTACATAGCGTTGAATGATAGTAAGATTAATAAACAGTGAATATGGATGAGGAAAAAACCACAATAATAAACAACCACGGCAGTTGTCAATTAACTGAGATTTGAACTCTGAACATCCTAAATGGAAAATAGGAGTGTTATCCACCCAATATCTACAAAAGATTCTACTGCTCCACCTCTTTTTCCAAATTTCTACTATCCAGCTCTATAAATGTAAGCATTATCTGATGCAATTCACTGAATTACGAAAACTGAGACTGCTGTTCTGAAGCAAAAGCAGCCCATGCCACCATCCAAAAATGAAAACACAGGGCTCAACAAAGCGTGAACATCTCCAACATGGTTGCAGTGCAGTGTAGAGTTGGGATCTCCACTATGTTACATTTCATAGCACTATTTGATGCCAACATAATTAGTATTCATTACATCAGATTACCAGAATAACCTGAATTAAGACAGTTCCAAAATGTACACTGTGCTTTTTAACAATCATCTTGAAGAGAAAGAGATTACAGCTATTGTGTGCGCGCGCATGTGCATGCATACATGCAGAAGTCTTCGTTCACAGTTTAATGGTTGAGGAAACATCAACATTTGGTATGATGCCGACAGTTACTACATAATAATGTGATGAGTGCAAGCCTTCTCCTACACCCTATCTGGCAGTAACTCATTTCTACAAATAAATATAAATTACACCTAAATCATGCAACTATACTAATGTTATGTGCCACAGTGAACATATTAGCTCCAGGCATCATGATGTCAGCACATCCCCCAGTTCTTGTCGTAATGCCCGCTCCTTCCTTTGTTCCCTGCTCAGTGCCACCTCCCTCTTGCGCCTGCTGCTGGTGTTGTTCCTTGTCCTCTGTTTTAATTGAGAAGCAAGTGGAGTGAAGTGTTTTACTCGAGCTTTCTCTTTAGTACCTCCACCCAATCCCGCCCTGTCTCGTTTCATCACTGTCTTAAGTGGGAACTTGTGCCCAGATCCATCAGCTCCAAGCCCTTTCTCCCTGTCCCAGCCTCCTTTCACAAGAATCTGATACCCCTTGTTGCTTGCTGGGATGCTGTACATTGTTGGTACAGCAATACATGGACTGGAGCTTAAGAGATGAACTATAGAGGTGTAATGCTGTTCTCTGCTGGTATTACAATAACTCTGCCTGCAGGATTCACAGTAGAATTCCACATATCTAGTTCGCACAGGTTGATTCTCTGTTCCGGTCTCTTTGTGGCCCTCTGTTATGGCATGCACCACATCAAGGTGGCCCTGCCTTCTTGCAAGAGAGAGACAAGTGTTCCCACTCTTATCTCTCACATTAGCATCTGCTTTGTGGCTGATGAGGAACTTGACAACATCCAAAGCACCAGCACAAGATGCAGACATCAGTGGAGTCCAACCATGCTGGTCCATCACATTAACATCACATAAATCGGACAGTAGTTCAGTCACTTGAGCAACATTGTTGTTTTGCGCCTCCCTCATAACAGCATTCACCACCCTTGTTCTATCTTGGCATGAAATCCTTACGGAGGATCTCGAAGACTTCACATGGACCCACTGTACCTTGCCGTGTGCTGTGCCCGTGGTCAACTGGTCTTCATGAGGATAATCTGAACCCACGATTTCTTCATATATAAGTTTTGCTTGATCACCGTTCAAACGACTGTCAGTTACCTTAATCTTGATATTTTCTTCGGTTTGTGAACAACCTTCTCTAACAAACTGTTTCCACGGCAAATCAACAGTTGCAAGAGCTTTCCAATTTGGATGCAGTGCCATTGAAACACCAAACTGAATTCAGGTATAGGCTACAGTCTGTTCAGTGTGCCGAAAACTCACCATCTACACGCTGTGCCATTCCAGTCATACTACGTCAATCGACTGGTTCTCTTCGCCGTTCGGAAATTAATATGTAGCCTATTTTTTGCTTCGGATTCCTGCTCACTTAGTAAATGAAAACCTTTAAACACTGCACAGACAAATCACTCACATGTCACGTGCGCAACATATGTTCAAACAACACAATCATTCGTCACAGCTGCCCAGCCGACACACACGAAATAGAACATTTCTCCATTTGTCTGTACTTATCACAGCCAAGATATGAAACTCACTGATATTGGATAGCCAACAAAGATTGTACTGCCATCTATTACTTATCCACAGTATTAAAACAAAGACAACGCAACAATGCGGAACCTAAGCCAAACATTTGTACTAACTCCTGCAATGAAAGTAGCGGTAGATCGGTCGGTATACAGCCAAATACTAATTTCACTTCTGTAATAAAATCAACAAATGTGTATGTATAAAATACGTTTCATGAAGTTTATTAATTACGAACATGTTACGATCATCGGGGTAGCTTTACAAGAGGACAAAGAATACAATAATGTGCCACATGGAATATCGGGAACCACCCAGTGTTATAATAAGTGTCTCAAAGGTTACTTCAGCTATTAACCAACAAATGCAAGAATACATAGACGAACAAATAAATAGGCCCATGGATAACATATACCACAAGCTTAACAAAAAATTGGATGCATTAATAAACGAAACAAATACCAAACATAGTAACAATGAGAACGACCCCAAATTTCAACCACGACTAATTAACATAACTAAAGTCAAGTATACAAAAGAACAGGTTCAAACTTTATCAATAGACCCCAACTATGCAGTAGAGCTAGAACCCAAGCAATACATTAAGGAACTAATAATCGACACTGAAAATGCCATAAGCAGGCCGACGCCCTTTAGAAACTCAATCGCCATAGCCAGGTAACTGAATAGGTAAGTCAGAAAAATCCTGTTCGGACCACCGTAATCCCGCAGCATCCGACGTCAGTATGAAAACCTCGGCACGTACTGGTTCCTCCGCATGCGTTCTTCGTACTCCGTAACAAGTTGTGACAGATGCGCAACCATTTCAATGCCCCAAGACGAACGCTTGTATTCCCGCTAAAGCTATGACTCTTCAGATGCCTACGTGTAGCGTGTTGCATTGTGGGTATTTCATAAAACTCCGGGGACGTGGGGGAAGGAATGCGGAACAACTGAAGCAAGGGAAAGGAATGGAATGATGCTGAGCCACTACAGTGACACACGTGTCGATGAGCAGAAGAGTGGAGCCACGATTGTGGAGCGTACCCTCACAGTGCAAAAGAATAACACCAAATGTGTTCTCAAGGGGAATTTGATTCAGGCTTCCGATCTCAATATAGTCAAAGCCTGCACTTTTCAATGTTCTCCACGCATACTGGACAGCATCAATATTTATAAGCCACCCACTCTGTGATGGAGTCAGTTTCTTGAAGGCAGGTTTACCATCCTTTAGGCAGATCCAGCTCTTTTTTCCCCATACTTGCCTTGGTCCAGTGACCTGTATGGGGAATGTTGTCATAAAGTTGGCCACGCAATGCCTTGCCTAGGACAGCACGCTTCACACTGTTGAAGCTATCAAATAGTTTGTGGACATCCTCGACAAACACAACCGCAGGCAAGTACGCACTGCTTAACACACCTAAAAACACACATCAAACACATGAGCAGTTCCATACTTGTTCCATTGTCACAGTTGGGCAATTTAAAAAAAAAACGTATTTAAAAATTTATCAAGTTACATTAGAAAAAGTTACTTTATTTCTTATGAAAACGGAATGAATTAAGACACTGTTCCTTACCGTAAGACACCAGAGCGTAAATTCCCGCTGTTACTGTGTGGGTCATGACTTGAACAGCCAAGCTCACTTTCATGGCACACTGAGTAACAGGGGTCAGGTGGGTGTCAGTCACCTGGCCGTCCAAACGCTCAGACTCGAACTACGCATCATATTTCAGAAGCAGGTTTCGGGTACACTTTAAGGGGCGTGGAGGGACATATATTGTTGCAATTGTTTGAATTTGAAATTGGAAAAATGACCCTCTTCTGGTCGAACCAAACAGTATCATGGCCTTAACATTGTTTGTACCCATGTCACAGACAGTGGCAACAACATGCAGTCCAACATTCTGACATGCACGAAGAACCTCATTCAAGAATTGCACAAGCATCTCAGCCTTAGTCCTTCCACGACTGAGGTAGTAAGCCACTGGCTGCTTCCACTTCTGATGCAGCCCATGGGCCATGAAAACTAGGGCATGATTTGCAATGTTGCACTCCTTCCCTGACTTCCAAAATCCCCTAATCCCTCAATGCAATCATATTTCTGATTAAACCAGCCATTCTCTCTGACTGACATTTCCTCAAACAAGAGACAACAGTACCGGTCTTTTTCAGAAATTTTCTACAGAGAGTGACAAAGTACATAAAAAAACATGGGCACTGATGCTGGTCCTAAAATGAACGGTACTGAGGAGGAGTTGCAAAGTGCGTCCTGATGGAAGAGAAAATAACATCTGAAGAAGATTTAGGGCTTCCGTTAAGTAGAGACAGCGCCAAAAGTTTTTCTTCAAAGTTCCACCTCCTTCGACATGGCTTGTGTCTACTTTTCCTAATAATTGCTGCCAATAAGCTGACGGCATATGCAGTCAAAGTTCTTGTAATTTCCTTCATCAATGGATCACTGTTTACATCACAGAGATCTTTCAACTTCCTTGATCTCTGCTTGTTTCTCAGTCTATAGAGGGCACTCTCCTTTCTCCGAATTCCCTGCTAAGGCATTTGTTTTCTTGGTGTCAAATCTGACAAGGCCAAATTAAATTCCTTTAACAGAGAACGCCTTGCTGTAGGCTTCGAGGAAGAATTTGGTCACTGAAGCACCCGAATTCCCCATCAGAAGCAGTGGAAGCATCTAAGCTGAGGGACAAGGTGGTGTATTCCACAGAAAATACGCTGGCTGCTACTTGTTTAGGATTTCGTACAGAGATTGGAGCGGAAGTTGAGTTACCATCTATGTAAATGGGAAGAGAAGTCTCAATAAAGGTGGAGGACGAAGATAACTTGAAATACGTACGCAGAGTTGGCAGGACTTGAGGGCTGTATTCCTTCGGAGTCAATTCTGAGGTTAATGGAAGGGGTGGCAGGACAGGAAAGTTACTCTTCTGAGGACTAACACCTGAGGATTGTGCGTTGGAAGGGTAAGTAACAAGGGCGGAGAAGAATGTGGGATGGAATGTGAAACCCAGTCCAAGCCACGTGGAACTGCCAATCTATTCAGGCGTATCCCTTCAGGTGTAATGAAGTCCGTCAGCAAGAAGGTATCTCGGCATAAAGATTTGTAATTCAGGAGCCCAGCTTTCTCCATTGTGCACAGTTTGCCGACTCTCTTACCCCACAATTTTGCACAGTAAATTAAAAAATGATTATATACAATACCAACATAAAGCACCGTTCATGCCTATCCTACTTTCTGGGTTTGGCGGAGTGGGTACTGTTCAACCCGATTACAGCAGTAGACCCCCGCAAAACAGACCATATATAACGTCCGGCTTGCTGCGTGCGCAGTACCACGGATGACGTGGGACGTGCATTCGTCGTGCTCTGCCCGCCATGAGCGGCGAAACTGAGGACCTACTGTCCAAATCCCAAAAGAGTTCCTTCACCGATCGCCTAGTTGTTCAACGGACGTGTGGAGCATTATGGTCTCAGATTACCTTATGTTGCAATTAGTTCCATTCTAATTCCAACTCTGATCTATGGTTCCATTTAAGTTCGTAATGAAACTGTTAACTCAGCACCTCTTTCTTAACTGTGCCTTTAATAACATTTAATTTAACAAATATGATATTACTTGTATCATTACTTTTCATGTACTCAGAATCACGGATTATCGTACTACATGACTGTAGCCATGGATCAGAGTAGCTACATTTTTGAATGCACTCTTATAAACATAAACGAATAACGAAATGGCTTCTTGTTTGTAGAAACCGCGCCAGTACCTCTAAGAATTTTCGCTGTGGTATTGAGATATAGGTTGTAGTAAACGGCTGCTGTTTAAATCCGAATTTGTAGAACGGGTAAGTTAATTCATCATTTTACGCAAGTATATTGTTAATTGTTGGGAGGAATATTATGTTTAACGGTTGAGAAGTAACAGTTGATTATAGGGTGGAGTGAAATATTTTGAGTCGATTTTTGAAATAATTAGCGGCTGAGCACGACTGAAGACAGTTCAGAACAGCAGGAAATCACCTTCATCCGGTGGGAAGGCTCAGATTGTGTGGAACTATGTCTCCATCGTGTACGGCGTGTTGAATTAAGCATGAGAATAACCATTTTGACCTTATTAAAAATAGGTCCATTTTAATATTACAAGCTGTTGAAAGGGAGTAATGATTACACAAGTCAGAAGGAATATCTGTTCGCAAATTTTCATGCTTGTCCGAGGTATGGTAAAATTTTTGGGAGTGGGAATACTGAACGTAAAGCCATCTTTAAATTGCAAATTATCAGTGGTTAACTTAGATACGCAGATACGCAGGGATTTGAATGCACATCCAGTAGCAAGTATATACATTATTGAAAGAGTGTGCTGTATGAAAAGAAACAGAATGGGTCAGAATGTAGAATTTCAAAATTACAGTCCACGAAACTGGACGATGTAGGGATCGAATCCCGGTGGATTTTGCGCACCTGTCCAGACCGGCCCTGTGCAATGGGTACCGGTTCTCTTTCCCGAAGGAAAAGCGGCCGGGGCGTGGCGTTGACTACCCACCCCTATTTAGCGCTGAGGTTAAAGAAAGACTAGAGCTATACCCTAGTCCGTTTAAGGGCTTCATTGCCTTGAATGTATCGTCACATTCAGTTATGTAACACAGTTGTTTATGAAGATGTGTAATGAATATTGTAATTAAATTATATAGCAGGTTAATTATATAACAGGACTTGACAAGCACAGGTTTTTTGACAGGGAGTTGAGATCATTTCGGTTACAGTATGCATTTTGTTCCGTGAAAGAATGTATGATAAATGTGAGGGAGAGAAGAATTGATAAGTTTTCATGTATTATAGTGTAAATGTGTTCGTGTAATTTTAACAAAGTTATGTGTAGTTAGGTGGTTGAAACTGCCATAGCCTATGTCATATTTGGTTGAAATAAATGAGTTATGAACTAAACTAAACTTATTGATGAATTTCTCTTACAAAGATATGATGAACAGGCTGTAATGAAGTGTTTATTAACAGTTCTGTTTGTGTTATATGCGCATCAGTCTGTTGTGTACTTATTTCTGTTTAATTGTATTATATGGAGATTCTAAGATGGCACATCCGTGTTTCTTTATTAAATGCAATAATTGTTGCAGTCAGTCAGTACAACATATATTCATCAAGAACCATACTACATATTTTGGCTACAAAACTGTAGCCATCATCAGTCTTGAACTGCAAGTTAGATAAAGGGCATTTTTTATAACTGTAATTAGGTGTGTAGGCATTCTTGATTAAAATAAATATTGACATTCCAGTTGTAAAGTTACCAGTTTAGTTTCTTGAATATATTAATGCAAGCTCTACCAGGACAAACTATTTTAAGCTAGTACATACACACTCGGTTATTAAATATTACCTAATTACGGTTGTAAATCCCCCTCCCCCCCATTTTTTTTGTCTTATAGTTTGAGTTTGATTATGGCTATCCTTTTATAACCGACACATGTAGTCTTGTTCTTGAGGAATATACGTTGTGTTGGCTGATTGAAACATTTATTATAGATATTTTTTGTGATGTTTCAAATGTTTGAGATGAAAGTTGAGAAGCAGATGCTAACCTAATGCACACCCAAACCAAAAAGCCTGGGACACGTGAATGTGTGTATGTATTTCTACGTGGACAGTTGTGTATGATGTATAGAACTTCACACTTACATTGTGAAAAAAAGTGAGCCAAGTGTGAAATTTGCCTGTCACTTCCAGCTGGACCTGAGGTTAAGAGTTCATGGATCTATACCTACCCTCCATCATACATTTTCATGGCATAGTCAAAGTTTAACTATTGAGACAACTTTATGTTTACCCAGGGCATAATTAGTTTTATAAATCTGTTTTACTCTTTAACATCATAAACATCATGTATCCATTGAATTCATTTACCCATTCATGCATGAATTTATTGAATACTACAGCTTGCTGTATCATGGGTAAATGTCATTTTTTCAGTTCAGCATGGAGAAGAACAAAGACAAGAAGAAGAAGAAGGTGGTGGAATCTGATAGTACATCTGATTCAGGTCCTGAGGATGTAAGTGTATGGATTGTTAATAAACACTAATGTTTTGTCCAGTTGAAGACATTCAGATGTATTATGACTGGACATTCACTGCAAATTCAGGCTGAGGTTTATGCATGTATGCTTCCAGTTACGCGTCCAAGTCTTCAGTACCATTATGTGTTTTATTGGGAATATGGTGTTTAATGTCATATTGGTTTTGTATAGGTCAGTGTGTGAAGAGTTCCCATTTTGTACCGATGTTCATACTGACTTTCCTTTTCAGTTTCTTGTCTGTTATTTAGCTGAATAATCTTGCCATGGTTTTCTGTAGATTGCTGTCCTTCATATTTTGATTCTAATGACATTAGTGAACTTAGAGTAAAAATATGATAGTATGACATCAATGAACTTGTTCTGCTCTTTTGTGTACATGGCCAAACCATTACCATTCCTCTTCTACCCATATTAAGAATTTGAATTTCAAATTGTGTGAACATTTCATTTTGTTCGTGTGTAACACATTATGTAATTTTTTTCAACCATACCGAATTAAATTGGGGTTATAGGGTCTGTCATTTAATATATGTACTATGTGGTGCCAGTGTTTGGCAGAGGGTGATTTATTCCCAGCAGTTCTCTTTAGCATTGGTTTAGGAAGGCCAATTTAGTTTACACTAGTTGTTCCTTTGATTGATTCTGTATAGGCCTCACGTCTTGAAGTAAGTATTCTGTAAACATTTGGTAAAAATTTTTTCTCTGAATGAAGGCCTGTTTCAGAATTGAGAATAGCTCAGTCTAACAGGTCTGTCCTCACCTTATTATCTGAGGATACAAACAGATCCATTTTCTGAAATGCATTTATGTTTTTGTGGTGTTTGAATTTTTGAAAACAGATGATAGCAGAAGTCCTGAAGCTGAAAGGTTCTACAAGGAAATTTCCTGCCAGATATTTTGTTTCTCATCTTGCAACAAATAATGGTTATTCACATACACCGTAAGGTTCACTATACTTTTAAACAAAGGGCACAAGGATTTCAATTAGATGAGTGAACAGGCCACAATCATTGACTTGTCTGTCATTCATTAGAAGTTTTTCATGACACATTAATAGAATTATCTGTGTGGGCCCTAACATTTTTGAGTACACAGTGGTCATATGCTGTTGTCTTCAGTCATTTAATCAAAGAGAAGTGTCAAAATTAATCTTCCTTTAACAAACCCCACTTGAAATGAATTCCACGTTTTATGATAAAATAACCAGCCTCTTAGACTTACAAAAATTCCACCTTAATTTCCAGGCTCCCCCTGGCTGTCTCCTTTCCTTAAGCTTCTACACAAGCTTAAGGAAAGGAGACAGCCACCTAAAACACAATAGTTTGACCCCTACCATCCCATGGCTCACCCCGACATGTGCCATATCTCCTTCAAATGCACTCCCGTGGCCTCCATGTGGGTCGTTGCCCTCCACAGCCTGTTTCTCTACTTGGACCCGCCCCCACCCTGTCACCCTCCTTCCGATTGGCTCAGGCTATTTTCAAGCCAAATCTTTTCCTGTATAAATACCTCAACTTCCACCACCCCAGTCATTCTTCATACCTACCAGCCTATGAAGATGAAACAGGCAGAGTGTTCCAAAACATCAGCATATAAAATTCAGATGGCAGGGAATTACCCAGGAGAAAGCATACAATAATTTGTTGAACCTCGTGTAGTGTAAAGTTGGCATCCAATTCACGTGCTTAATCTGGACCTCTCGTATTAACAGTCCTTCTTGTTTTATGAACTTGATACAAAAGTGTGTTAGCTAATGGTCTGGATTGCCAACCACAGTATTTTCCCATTTCTTCAAAATGTTTCCCACTGTCTCCTATATTTACCTTACGTCTCTCCATTGCATCGAATAGTTCATATGTTCAAATTTTATTTCCTAATATCCTTTTTCTTTTCTTTTTTTTTATCTTTTAAAAGCTTGATATTCTGTCTTTAAGATACAATATCTATCCCCCTTCTTCATCATCCTTCATTTCATACCCTTTTTAGTGCTGACTTAACCTCTTTTTTTTTACAATGTTCATCATACCAGTAATCCCTTGCTTTTAAAACACTGTGAATCATATCAGTAATCCCATGTGAGCTTTGTATCATTGACTTCAGCTTTCATTGTAGATATTCCAGTGTGATTTATAGAATTGCAGTTTAGCATGTAATTGCCATCAAAACAACTGTTTGTTAATATTACTGTCAGATCTTTAAAGTGTATGACAACATGTTTTGACCCACATTTAGGTCATCTTCAGGCTAATATTTTACATGAAATACAATACCATTGCTCTCAGGTGTAATTTATTTTATGTAAAATACTGGCTTGCAGATAACCTAAATGTGGGTCAGAACATGTTGCCATACATAATTCACATATTTCCTCCTTAGATATTGTATATATCAAACTGAAAATTCCTGCATGTTTCAATCCACAAGGGACCATTACACTGGTCAACAATTTTTTTTTGTCCCACGAACCTCAATAGATGAAATTAGCAGTACTTTTTTTGCTGAATTCAGATATGTATACAGAATTTTTCTATCAGGCAGGGTTTGAAAGATACACAGGAATTTAAATGTGCAAAATAGTACTTTACATGCTCAAAAAACAGGAAGAAACTTTCCTTTATAATGTAGAGACATATGATTTTCACGGGTATTTGGCATCAGGTACATACCTCTTCAGTGTCCAGCAGTAGTCTGCCAACATACTTGAGGTCCACATGCCTTGGTACTGCTTTTCCATAGCCATAATATCCTGGTGAAATCTTTCACCATGTTCGTCACTGACTTCGCCGAGATTTTTTTTGAAAAAAAATCCAAGTGTGACTCCAGAAAGTGGATTTTCAGACTCATATTGCATCCCATAGCTTTGTATGAGGTCAATAGGTCCTGCACAACATCCTGATATTTCGCTGCTTTTTATTTCCTACGAAGTCCTTGCAAATCCTATTAAATAACAACCATGCATTTCTTTCAGTCTCATTCAGGTCTTCATCAAACTGTTTGTCTTGCATCAGTTCCCTAATCTGGGGTCCTGTAAATATACCCTCCTTGATTTTTGTGTGTGTCACTCACATTTGGGAACTTATTCCTCACATATTCGACTCCACGGCCGTTTTTATCCATACCTTTCACAAAGTTTTTCATGAGGCCCAGCTTTATGTGCAAAGGGGGCAAATAAATTTTCTTGGGAAGAACAAGAGGAGGATTGACGACATTTTTCTCCCCTGGTGTCAGTGATGTTCGTTTAGGCCACAATTTATTTACGTAGTGATTCTTCTTGTCCCGGCTGTCCCACTTGCACAGCAAACAGCAATATTTTGTGTACCCGTTTTTGCAGTCCAAATAACAGTGCCACAACCTTGAGATCACCACACAACTTCCACTTAAATTCATCATACTTAATCTTTCCCAAAAGTAGCTTTATGTTTTTGTAACTTTCCTACATGTTGGCTGCATGAACCAAAGGAACTGAGGGGAATTTATTTACGTTGTGGAATAGAACCAACATCAAGCTCACTTTTGACGAATCAATGAACAAGTGCCACTGATCTGGGTTATATTCATGGCCAAGAACTTCCATAACGGAACAAACATCATTGCAAAAAAACGACACCATCTCCCTGGGAGTAGAAATCCTTGAATTCTTCATCGCCCCCACAGTAAAAACACACTTGAGTCCTGGCGTAGAAGATTCTAGCCCTTTAACCTGGAGCAAAAGGTGTGGGTGATAGAGAAATTCTGGAAAAATATTTGAATTCAGTGTCCAAAAATACATCAGAAACAGACATTTTTTCTCATGGGACAAAATCTTTGTTGATCATTGTTATCAGGGAATCAAACCACAGCAATACCACATAAACCTAATTAACACTTTTGTACACAGAAAATGTGGTGTAAGAGAGTCAGACAGTTAATATGTAGACATTTCTTTGTAGAATAGTTGTATAAATATGCTCTATCTTGATATATTGGAAATTCATGTTAAAAACATTAAAAGAATTAAAATGTAAACATGATCAAGCATTTAAAAAATTGAAATATACAAAATATACATTTAACTGAAATGTAGAACAATTAGTCACGATAACCAATACAGTACTACCAGTATCTTGGCAGCAGCTTCCAAGATACTGGAACGTACTGTATTATACATTGTTTTTCTTCAGTTTCTTTGGCTTGTAATGATGCAGAAATTCATGTTGTTGTGGCCAATATGGAAGTATGCTTTGCAGGGAAACCACATATATATGAGTTCTGTGGCAGGAAGAACTTTATATATGCATTTTCTGTTTTGAAGTAGTGTGTTTTGCAAGTGGAAAACTGAGTGTTGTATTGTGTTGTGTACAGAAGGCAGCATCACAGATGGGATGTGGTGATGGTTTGATATTTGGGATTCTCACAATTGTGCATATTAAGGCAACAGTCTTCTAGGATGTCGTGATGTGTGGTTTGGTGGAGAGGTATCAGTGTTTCAGAGCAAGCTGCTTCCCCTGTCTGTAGGGTACCATGATACGGGGCCTTTCTACCGTACTATGCGCAGTGTCATCCCAGAAGACTATAACTTGAGAGCAGTTAAATGTGTAATAGTGGGTATTATGCATAGAAATAGATCACAGTGTTGTCTGGTTGTTGACAATTGATTAGAGCGATTCAGAGTGAAACCTTTAGAGGATATGAAGAATTATGTGCTCCCGGCAGGTTGGTCCACCTGCTAAAAAGGCCAAGCCAAATACTTCAAGCTCTAAGGCAGATGAAGAACCATCATGGCTGCTGGACAGGAACCGATTTGTGAAGGTGCGCGAGTTCAAGGGGAAAGTATATGTGGACATCCGTGAGTTCTATGAATCTGATGGAGAACTGAAGCCTGGCAGGAAAGGTGGGTGTACAAAAAAATCTTGGCTGTTATGTGCATTTAAGGGTATATGTTCATAGTTTATGCCAGGTAGATTTGCCACACCTCTTCTTCCATGCCTAATATGCCAGCATTGCTTTGAAGGACTGCATTATACCATTCCTCACAATACAAAGTCCAGAGAAACCTGGAACAAATTTGGTTCTGCATGTAGTGCATTTAACCTTTACTACGGACTAGAGAAAAACTATGTGGCAATGATTGTGCTAATGTCCCTCCTTGATTGCAAACAACATTGCTTCATGTTCACATACAAACTCTTCTACAGTGCACTGTGATCATAGCTTTCAGTAATGGGCATGTATTATTATTGAGAAATATTCTGGAAGGTGTTGTCTGGCAGAGACAGGTTTAAAAATTCACTTATTTGGTACAACTTCCAAATAACAAAAAGAATTTATGGTGCCACTCATTGACCTGGAATTATTTTGAAACTGGACTTGTGTAAATCTGACATTTACATTGCCTTGGAAGAAAAAGATAATTGTGTGCTTCAACACATCTGGTGTGTGTGTGTGTCATTTTTATACAATTTTATTCATCTTTTTTTATATATGTTTAAAATTATAGCCTTAAACCTTTTTATACTGCATAATTTTACCCATATTTTGTACACGTATTTCATTAAATTCTAAACATTTATTTCAATAAGTTTTATGATGTATATTGTAAACGAATGAGATCTCATTCCTGAATTTAAGTATAAGATTTCACTTGATGGCTGTTGTTAAAGAGATAGGTCTGATGATGGCTCAAAAACAAAGCCGAAACTAATCAACCTGGAAAACGTATACATGTTTTGTGTAATTTGTGTTTTTTTTAATACAACATTTAAACAACACAGTGGGAATGAATCATTTAAGGTTACGAATATGTAGTTTTGCATTGTGTTCCTGAACTCTCAGATGTAATTACCAGAGAGTCTGTTGATAAATATGATGTATTCTTGTTGCAGGTATTTCGCTGTCAACAAAACAGTGGCAGAAGCTGAAAAGTGTGATAAGTGAGGTGGATGAAGCTGTCAAGGAGAAGTGTTGAGTGTGTATGTGTATTTATGTTTGTCAGACATACCTATCAATTTTATTTCTCATTTAATGCAGCTTTCAAAATGTGTGTATAAATTGTATGATTAAAGCACCAGAGGTAGAATGGACATGCATTTTTAAATATACTCTGACATTAACCACATAACATTCATTGAGCCTTCTGTGTAGAAGCCACTTACTGTTTATTATTTTAATAAAACTTACAGGCCCAAGAACTTGTTGGCCTTTTCACGTGTTCTAAGCCAGGAATTGGGGTGTCACCCCTTTGGTATTTAGCCATTGCAGTGCTGTGTGTGTGAAATATATTTGGCACCCCTTCCACCAGTCCTCCGTTATTTATGTGTTTTCATGCTATTTTAACAGGCTTTTAATAATCTTGATGAATACATGCATCTATAAACATTAATTGTATCGCTTTAAATAGAGAAAATGTAATGTGTGAAAAAAATAGGTACTTGCAGAATGCTTCACTGTAAGTTGACTTTTCTTGCTTTCACATCTACAGAAACCTTTTGCCAGTTTGGAGATACTGAAGTATTGAGCTGTGGTATTCAAATTAGAAATGTCACTACAGAACTCAGCCATTTTTCAGATTTGGTGGTGGAAAATGGCATGGCTGACAAAATTCTTGAAGAAACCCATATGCCCTATTAGGGCACAGGTCTTAATGTTGAATTTCTTTATTAAATATAAAATATTAGTGCCATAGACATTTTCATCTTCTTCTCCAAATCATGGATGCTGATTTAACACATAGAGGAGCTCCTGTGGTATGTGCATGTAGGAAAACTGCTAAGGCAAAGTGAAGAAATGAACAATGTCACATTTTTAAACAAATGAATATATGTGAAACATTATGGCCTCTTTTCTCTGAAGATATTGCAGTTCCTTTGAAGTTGGGTGTAGCAACACATGGAGTGAAAAATGACACAGAAAACTAACGATAAACATGTCCCAGTATTGGTAATCCTCATTATCATCTATGTAATGAAACCCTTTTTGCAGGTGTATGCTAGCAGGGCAGTTTTAAAGGAATTATCCTAGCAGCATACAAAAGTGTACATAACATGCCCATTGTGAAATGACTGAACACTTTGGATAAAAATTAATTTAATGAGAAGTCTTTTAGTAAAAGTGTTCTAAAATCATATAACAATTTTTGTTAAGCAATGTGGGCGTTTCTCAATAACATTCTTAAATAAATGTTCATACAACAAGCCCGAAAATAAGGTTTTGATTGTGCAGCAAAGTACAGTTTAAAATAGCGAACATAGGCTCTGCATTACCTTTGATTTTATTATTATTTAAATATATGCATTTTGGTTTTCATAACTGCCATCATCAGTGTAGCCAGTAAGACTTTTAAAATCGCACATTTTTCAAAATGTGTTATTGTCTACTTGAAGGCCACATGGAAAAGCAATTATTAACCTGTTTTGAAAGCAAAAATTAGAACTGCACCTGTTCCAACAGTGCTTCACTCCCCTACCGCACCCCTGCAAAAGTAGAGAGTAAAACCACCCTCGATCCAGATAACTCACAAGCACACCCATGATACACTCAACAATTCCTTTCTGTAAATGTTTCAAAGCACGCAGCCCAATGTCAGATCTCGTGACCTGCAAGCTCCAACGGAATTCACATGCCTAGTTTCAGTCCCATTCGAACACGAACACCCTAAATCAGAATGTCGGTAAATAAAAAATAATTACGGAAAACAGGAATATCTGCGTCACTTGCATTTCTAGCTCTGCCAATGCAGCAAAGATAACATTTGAAACGTATAATAATGGATGTTACTGCACTGTTTGGGTGTTTGTGAGTATAAAACATATCTAAAAAGAACAAATGTCGATACTGGTATCGAACTAATGTAGTCTGTTTCGGAAGCGTACTGCTGGCACGATTTGACGGTTCGGCTACGCCCGCTACATGTAAGTACAACCCTTTCGCTTCATCCATCTCCGGCAGAAGAGTTAGCTAGCCGTAAGCCCGGAAAATTAGTGAAGTTTAATTCGTGTTTTAACTTCAAGCAAATGTATTGGTATCTTAAGTTAATATATACTTTAACTTTAACTTTATTTTATTGTTCATCAGATCTTTACAAGGCCTAAGCCCTCCAGATATAGAACTTGTCAACAAGTATAACATAGAAATATATTTACAAAATACAAGGATACAAGATAAAATATAACTTAAAATAT
>Ga0123355_10001851_pt1 | contig 29650 bp, 31 predicted proteins | sample TergutEmb28metaG_3_FD_89872 | JGI IMG/M metagenome (GOLD analysis project Ga0123355, IMG submission 89872) | Embiratermes neotenicus P1 segment gut microbial communities from Petit-Saut dam, French Guiana - Emb289 P1 | ecosystem: Host-associated > Arthropoda: Insects > Digestive system > Gut ... | reverse complement strand
TAATGTAGTGGATCCTTTACCCTAGCTCTCGTGAAGCGAACTGCCTTGCTTTTACTTGGATTTATTTTCATTTCATTTTCAACCGCCCACTCCCCCAGCCTGTCCAGGTCTTTCTGCAATTTTCCATGTCTGCGTTATTTATAATGTTTCTGTAAATTACACAGTCATCAGCAAAAAGTCTAACAGTTGATTAATGGGTTGATGGTTTGCTGGATTTAAATATGTGAGATCTGGACGGTGAATATAATAGTTGAGATGGTTTACTAGAATTAACTGTAAGGGCAGAACAGTGGATGTAATGGTTGTGAAGGTGTGTTGGAGTTGTTTGTTTGGCGGAAGGACGAGGGATATAATTTTTGTAATGGTTTGCTGGAGTTAAATGAGTGAGGGCAGGACGGTGGATTAAATGGTTTTGATAAGTTTCTGGAATTAACTGTGTGAGGGCAGTATGTGAGGGTGTGTGAGGGTGTATGTAATTGTTGGGATGGTTTGTGTAATTAAATGATTGAGGGCAGGAAGTTAGATGTAATGGTTGTGATTGTTTCTTGGAGTTACCTGTGTGAGTGCAGGAAGGTGGATGTAATTTTTTGTGATTGTAGGCAGGGGTTAAATTGTGATGGCCGAACGGTGGATATAATGGTTGTGGCGGTTTGCTGGAGTTAACTTGTGAGGGCCGAACGGTGGATATATTGGTTACGATGATTTGTTGGAAATAAGTTTGTGAGGGCAGGACAGTGGTTGTAATTGTTTTGATGGTTTGCTGGAGTTAACTTGTGAGGTCGAACGGTGGATGTTTTGGTTGTGATGGTTTGTTGGAGTTAATATTTTGAGGGCAGGACGGTGGATGTAATGATTGTGATGGTTTGCTGGAGATAACTATATGAAGGTAGCACGGTGGATGTTGTGTTCATGAAGGTTTGCTGGATTTAAGTGTTTGAGAGCTGGACGAGGGATGCAATGGTTTTATGGTTTGCTGGATTTAACTGTGTCAGTGTAGGCCGTTGGATGTAATGGTTTGACGGTTTGCTGGAGTTAAATATGTGAGGGCTAGACGGTGAATGTAACGGTTGTGAAGGTTTGTTGGATAAAAATGAATGAGGGCAAAACGGTGGATGTAATGGTTGTGATGGCTTGCTTGAATTAACCGTGTGAGGGCTGGACGGTGGATGTCATATTTTGGGGGTGTTAACTGAGTGAGGGTAGGGCGGTGGTTATAATAATTATGACGGTTTGCTTGAGTTAAATGTATGAAGGCCGAACGGAGGAATAAATGATTGTGATTATTTGTTGGAGTTAAATTTGTGAGTGCAGGACGGTGTATTTAATTTTTGGAATGGTTTGCTGTAGTTAAGTGTCTGAAGGCAGGATAATAGATGTAATAATTGTGATGGTTTTCTGGAGTTAACTGTATGAGGGCAGGACGGTGTACGTAATATTTGTGTTTGTTTCCTGAATTGAAATATTTTTGGGCAGGACGGTTGTTATATGTTTATGATGGTTTGTTTAGTTTATTGTGTGAGGGCAGAACGATGGATGTAATGTTTGTGATGTTTTGCTGGAGTTAAATTTGAGGGCCGAAAGTTGGATGTAAGGTTTTTGATGGTTTGTTGGATTTTAGTGTATGATTACATGACGGTGGATATAATTGTTGTGTTGGTTTTCTGGAGATAACTGTGTGATGGTAGAACGGTGTTGTAATGTTTGTGATGGTTTGTTTGAGTTAAAGATGTGACAGTAAGACGTTGGATGCATTATTTGTGATGGTTTGCGGGAGTTAACTCTGTGAGGGTAGGACGGTGAATGTAATGGTTTGATGTTTTGCTGGAATTAACTGTGTGAGGGCTGAAAGTTGGATATAATGATTGTGATGGTTTATTCCAGTTAAGTGAGTGAGGGCACTACGGTCGATGTAATGGTTGTGATGGTTTGCTGGGGTTAACCTTTGTGGGCCGAACGGTGGATATAATGGTTGTGGAGGTTTTTTGGAGTTAATTTTGTGTGCGCAGGACGGTGAAACTAATGGTTGTGATGGTTTGCTTGAGTTAAATTGTGAGGTCAGAACGGTGAATGTAATAATTATGATGGTTTGTTGGAGTTAACGATGTGAGAGCAGGAACGTGGAAGTAATGGTTGTGATTATTTGCTGGATTTAAATGAATGAGGGCAGCACGGTGAATGTAATTGTTATGAGGGTTTGCTGGAGTTAACTTTGTGAGTGTAGGACGGTGTAGTTTTGGTTGTGATGGTATGCTCGAGTTAATTGTGTCAAGTCAGTTAGTTGGATGAAATGTTTATGATAGTTTACTTGTCTTCAATTTTTGAGGGCAGGGCTGTGGATTTAATGGCTGTAATGGTTTGATGGATTAAACTTGTGAGGGCAGGACGGCGGATATAAATGCTTTGAGGTCTTATTGGTGCTAACTGTGCGAGGACAGGGCGGTGGAAATAACAGATGTGAAGGTTTGCCTGGTTTGACTCTGTGAATGCATGATGGTGGATTTAATGGTAGTAATGATTTGCTGGATTTAAATCTGTGAGGGCAGGGCGGTAAATGTAACGTTTGTGATTGTTTGCTGGAGTCAAATGTGTGAGGGCTGAAAGGTGAATCTAATTGTAGAGATGGTTTGCTGGAATTAACTCTGTGAAAGTAGGACGGTGGATGTAATATCTGTGAAGATTTGCTGAAATTAATTGTCTGATAGCTAGGCTGTTAATGTGATATTTTTGATGCTATGCTGGGGTTGACTCTGTGAGTGCAGGACGGTGAATCTAACAGTGGTGATGATTTGATAGATTTAAAAGTGTGGGGGCAGGACGGTGGAAGTATTTGTTGTGATTGTTTGCTCATGTTAACTGTGTGAGTGCAGGAAAACGGATGTAATGGCTGTGATTGCTGGAATTAACTGTTTGAGGGCATGGCGGTGGATGTAATGGTTGTGATGGTTTGCAGTATTTAACTGTGTCAGAGCAGAACGGTGGATTTAATGGTTGTGATGATCTGTTGGAGTTATCTCTGTGAGGGCAGGACGACGGATTTAATATTTGTGATGGTTTGCTGGATTTACTTGTGTGAGAGCAGAACGGTGGATATAATTGAAGTGAAGGTTTGCTGGAGTTAATTTTGTTAGGGCAGGGCGATGGTTGTAATGATTGTAAAGGTTTGCTGGATTTATTTGTGTGAGGGCAGAATGGTGGATGTAATGTTTATGAAAATTTGTTTGAGTTAACTGTGTCAGGGAAGGGCGGTTGATTTTGTATATTTTATGGTTTGCTGGAGTTAATTGTGTTGGTCAGAACGGTAGTTATAATTTTTGTGATGTTTCGCTGGATATAACTGTGTCAGTGCTGGACGTTAAATGTACTGACTGTGAAGGTTTGAGGGGGTTTGACTGTGTGAGGGCAGGGCGGTGGAAGTAATAGTTGTGAAGATTTTCTGGTGTTAACTGTGTGAGGGCAGGACGGTGGTTTTAATTGCTGTGATGGTTTGCTGGAATTAACTGTTCGAGGACAGGACGGTTGATGTAATGGTTGTGAAGGTTTGCTGGAGTTACTGTGTTAGGGCAATACGGTGGATGTAGTGGGTTTTATGGTTTGATGGAGTTAACTGTGTAAGGGCAAGACGGTGGATTTATTATCTGTGAAGTTTTGCTGGGGTTGACTGTGTGAGGGCAGGGCGGTGGACATAATGGTTGTGATGGGTTGTTCGATTTAATTATGTGAGGGCAGGACGGTTGAATTAATGGTTGTGAAGGTTTGCTGGCGTTAACTGTGTTAGAGCAATAGGTGGATGTAGTGGTTTTGCTATAGTTAACTCTGTTAGGGCAAGACGGTGGATATAATATCTGTGAAGTTTTGCTGGGGTTACCTGTGTGAGGGCAGGGCGGTGGATATAACGGTTGAGATGGTTTGTTCGATTTAATTGTCTGAGGGCAGGACAGTGTAATTAATAGCTGTGAAATTTTCCCGGAGTTGACTGCGTGAGGGCAGGACGATTGATTTATTCTTTGCGATGGTTTTCTGTATTTAACTGTATAAGGCACGTTGCTGCATACAATTTTGGTAATGATTTGCTGGTGTTAACTGTGTTAGGGCAGGACGGTGGATTTAATGGCTTTGAAGATTTGCTGGGTTTGACTGTGTGAGCCCAAGGCTGTGGATTTGAAGATTGTGGTGCTTTACTAGAGACAATTGTGTGAGGGCAGGGCGATGGATTGAATAGCTGTGACTGCTTGTTGGATTCAACTGTGTTACTTCAGGGCGGTGGATTTAATGATTGTGATGGTTTGTTGGAGTTAATTTTGTTAGTGCAGGATGGTGAATATAATGATTGTGATGGTTTGCTGGATTTCTTTTTGTAGGGGAGAATGATGAATGTAAAGTTTGTGATGGTTTGCTGGATTAAACTCTGTGTGGGCAGGGCGTTGAATGTAAAATTTGTGATCGTTTGCTGGTGTTATTTGTTTGAGGGCAAAACGACGGATTAAATGATTTTGATAGTTTTCCTAGAGTTAACTGTGTGATTGCAGGACTTTGAATGTAATGGATGTGATGGTTTGCTGGGTTTTACTGTGTGAGGGCAGGGCGGTGGACGTAGTTGTTGTGATGGAATGCTGGATTTAACTCTTTGACGGCAGGACTGTAATGTAATTACTGTAATGGTTCACTTGGGTTGACTTTGTAAGAGCAGGGCTGTGGAGGTAATGGTTGTGATGGTTTGCTGGAGTTATTTATTTGAGGGCAGAACGGGAATGAAATGTTTGTGATGGTTTGTTGGAGTTATCTCGGTCAGGGCAGGGCGTTGAATGCAATGTTTGTGATGTTTTGCTGGATTTAACTGTGTGAGAGCAGGACGGTGGATGTAATTTTTGCTATAGTTAACTGTTTGAGAGTATGTCGGTCGATGTATTACTTGTGTTTTTTTACTTTATTTACCTGTGTGAGGGCATGACGGTGAATGTAATTTAAATAAATATTTTCTCGGGTTGAATGTATGAGGGCATAGTGTTGGAAGTTACTTTTGTGATGATTTCCTGGAATTATTTGTGTGTGGGAAGAACGGTAGATATAATGGTTATGATGGTTTGCCTTAAATAATTGTGTAAGTGCAGGGCGGTAAATTTAATGGCTGTGAATGTTTGCTGGGGTTGACTGTGTGAGATGTAATTGTTGTTTGATTTGCTGGAGATAACAGGATGTGGGCATGTCGGTGGATGTTATGGCTGTGAAGGTTTGCTTGGGTTGACTGTTTGAGTGCGGGGCGGATGATGTAATTTTCATGAGGGTTTACTGGTGTTAACTGTATGAAGGCAGAACGGTGGATGTAATTGTTTTGATGGTTTGCTTGAGTTAACTGTGTGAGGGCAACACGGTTTATATAATTGTTGTGATGGTTTGCTGGATTTATGTGTGTGAGGGCAAGACGGTGGATGTAATGATTGTGATGGTTTGCTGAAGTTACCTGTGTGAAGGCATGTTTGTGAATGCAATGGAAGAGATTATTTTCTGTGGTTGACTTGGTGAGGGCAGGGCGGTGGATGTAATTGTTTTTATGTTTTACTGGCGTTAAATATTTGAAGGCAGGACGGTGGAATTATGGTTGTGAAGTTTTGCTGGGATTGACTGTTTGAGGGCAGGACGGTGGATGTAATGTTTGTGATGGTTTGCTGGATTTAACTATGTGAGGGCAGGACGGTGGTTTTAATGGTTGTGATATTATTCGGGTTTAAATATGTGAGTGCAAGACGGTGGATTTATGGCTGTGAAGTTTTGCTTTTGTTGACCGTGTGAGTGCAGGTCGGTTGATGAAATAATTGTGATGGTTTGCTGGTGTTAAATATGTCTGGGCCGAACGGTGGATATAATTGTTGGATTGTTTGCTAGATTTAACTGTGTGACGGCCTGACGGTGGATTTAATGGCTGTAATGGTTTGCTGGAGTTAACTGTGTGAGGGCAGGACTGTGGATATAATTGTTGTGATGGTTTTATAGAGTCAAATTTGTGAAGGCAAGTCGGTATATATAATGGTTGTGAAGGTTTGCTGGGGTTGACTGTGTGAGGGCAGGACGATGATTGTAATGATTGTGATGGTTTCCTGGATTTAAATGTGTGAATGCAGGTTTGTGAATGTAATGGAATTGAATATTTGCTGTGGTTGACTGGGTGAGGGCAGGGCGGTGAAAATAATTGTTTTTATGTTTTGCTGGAATTTTATTTGTGAGGGCAGAACGGTTAATCCAATTGTTGTGATGGTTTGCTGGAGTTAAATGTGTGATGGCAGGACGGTGGATGTATTGGTTGTGATGATTTACTTGTGTTGGTTCTGTTAGGGCAGGATGGTTGTTGTAATTTTTGTGATGGTGTGCTGGATTTAATTTTTGAGGGCAGGACAGTGAATTTAATTATTGTGAGGGTTTTCTGGAATTAAATTTGTGAGGGCAGGACGGTGGATATAATTGTTGTGGTGGTTTGCTGGAGTAAACTGTGTGGGTGTAGGACGGTGAATTTAATGACTCTGAACGTTTGCTGGGGTTGACTATGTGAGTGCTGAACGATGGATGAAATGGTTGTGATGGTTTGCTAGATATATCTCTGTTAGTGCAAGGCGGTGATTTTAGTTGTTTTGATGGTTTGCTTGAGTTAAAGTTTTAGGGCAAGACGGTTGATATAATTGCTTTTATGATTTGATGGTATTGTCTGTGTGAGAGAAGGGCGGTGAATGTAATTGTTGTGATGGTTTCCTAGAGTTAACTGTGTTAGTGCAATTCGTTAGAATTAATAGCTTTTTACCTTTGCTGGGGTTGACTACATGAGAGAAGGACGATAGATGTAATGATTTTGGTATTTTGCTGGAGTTGACTGTTTGATGGCAGGGCGGTTGATGTAATTGTTGTGATGGTTTACTCAAGTTAACTGTGTTAGTGCAAGACGGTGAATTTAATTTTCTTTGTGGTTTGCTGGTTTTAAATCTGTTATTGCAAGACGATTGAAGTAATGCTTTTGGTGGTTTGCTGGAGTTAACTGTGTTAGGGCAGGAAGGTGGAATTTATAGCTCTGAAGATTTGCTTGGTTTGACTGTGTGAACTCAGGTCGGCGGATTTAAAATTTTTGATGGTTTGCTGGATTTAACTGTGTGAAAGCAGGAAGTTGGATGTATTTTTATGATGTTCTGCTATAGTTAACTTCGAATTATTTTGTAGTGTTTTCCTTCTTAAATGATTGCTTGACTTCCATCAAGTTTTCCGAGGAAAAACACTAAAACTTATGGTAGGAATTTCGCCGCCAAAAACTAAACAATTTTAGCAAATCGAATTATCGCAAGGACTGAAATATTTGTTGAACAGTCTTTGGATTATTTCCCAAATTGGATAAAATTATATAATAAATACTGTATTCTATTAAACTAAATATTATATTACAAAGGCTAAAAATTATTTTTTATAAAATCAATTATCAAACTCTGCCAAAATGTAATGTAAATTATTTAAATAATTTAACTGCCTTTCTCTCTCTCTTTCTCTCTATAAATCGAAGAGCGTAAATTTTGAATAAAATCTAAATATATTTGCCAAACTGCTCATCTCGAAGTAAAGCAAGTTTTGAATACAGTCAATATGCCATCCATGCATTAAAGTTTAATATGATGAAAATTTTTTGAAAAGCCATGAACCAAGAAGAAGCTGCCTTTACTTAATTACGAGAAACGTTCCCCGCTCTAAATGAAACAGAACTGAAATAAGGTATTTTCATTGGTCCACAAATACGAGAACTAATGAAGGACGAATAATTCGAAACTCTCTTTCAAGGTGACGAGTAGGCTGCTTGGGACAGTTTTAAATTTGTAATGAAAATATTTTTGGAAAATCGAAGGGCTCAAAACTATGAAGAACTTGTACACAATCTTTTACAGAACTACCAGAAATTAAGCTGCAAAATATCACTAAAAATACACTTCCTTCAATCGAATTTAAATTTTTTCCCAGAGAACTGTAATGCAGTGAGTGGCGAACACGGAGAACGTTTCCATCAAGACATTCCTTCAATGGAGAAGAGATATCAAGGGAAGTGGGACTGTGCTATGCTCGCCGACTACTGCTGGACTTTGGAAAGGGATGACCCTACCGTGGAATATAAGCGACAGGCAAAACGAACAAATAATTCATGATTTTGTTTGTGTTAATATGAAAATTACACAAAAAAATCTGTGCAGATTTTCAGTTAACGTAATAAATATTATCTCTAAACAGAATAAGTCCACTAAGCACATCCTTGTCCACTGAATAGTTTTAGATTTTATTTATTCCACCGTTCCGTATAATATTTCAACCTACTTTCTAAAATATTATAGTGGTAACATAGTTTTAAAAATAGACCCAAGTAAAATTTATATATCTTTCATAACGTCATAGATGCAAACACATATTAATCAGAGATACAAATTTTTTTTAAATTTGTTGTCCAGTGTCCAATTGTCCAGTTGTCCAAACTCAACGGCATTTAAAGCGGTCCATTTATTGCACTTAAGAACAGGGTTTATGTTGGAGGATAGAGCGTACATTTGAAGGCCAAGTGGAACACCTTTAGGTGATGGACAGTGTGGCTACGGATTGGAGACCTGCTGGAAGCAGTGAGAGGAATTGCGAAACGTCGGCGGTCCACATTACGTGGTTGGATAGCTGGGACGGGATCCACGAATTCATTTACAGTCTGTAAGACCTGACAGTTGTCGTAACATTCAGGTACTGCACAGACACGATATGTTACAATATTTTTGTTTGTGAGGAGACGAGACAGGAAATTTATTGTGACTTTATATTGAGGAGGTTTCGTGCTAACATTGGCGGAAATGCAATCATTGGGAAGCGCTTTAAGAGTTGTACTACTTCAAGGGTAAAAGGAAAACCACGCTTGGAGGAAATGTGGCAAAGTTGGTAGTAAGCGGAAATATTTGTCTGACCGTAAATACTGCACTGAGAGAAACAGTGGCCCAATTTAGCGCAATTGCTATGAAAGAATAAAGATATTAAAACAAATTCTGATATTGGGACAGAGAGCGTAAATATATATATGTATATATTTATATATAATGCGCGTGAAATATTGGACGACACTTCAAAGCAGGTGGACATTGGTATTTCAGGTGACAACATTTACTTGTAGAAAGGTTTTATCACATTGATAGATAATACAAAGAGAGATATGAAATTAAATACAGCTGACAGCCTGATATTCTTGAAACCATCAATCTTAGTCAAGTGTTTTCTTTAAACATTACAGTGAGGCAAACAAATTAACCTGCAAAATCTTATCACAAAGACTAACACGCAACTGTGCATCATTGGTAAATAAGGTATCAGAGAACAAACTGTTTACAATCCAGTCTACAATTAACAACTCCCATTATCACCTTAACACACATCGCAATACATTACTGCCATAACTAACTACATTCACTGTGCTGTCTGTACAGTAAACTGTGCTACTGAACAGTATCACAGTACAAACTGTTTACAACCCAGTCTACAATTAACAACACCCATTATCACCTTAACACACATCGCAATACATTACTGCCATAACAAACTACATTCACTGTGCTGTCTGTACAGTAAACTGTGCTACTGAACAGTATCACAGTACAAACTGTTTACAATCCAGGCTACAATTAGTACCAATCACTATCAGCCTAAAACACATCGCAAAGTATTACTGCCATAACTAACTGCATTCCCTATGCTGTCTGTACAGTAAACTGTGCTACTGAACGGTATCACAGTACAAACAGTTTACAATCCAGTCTACAATTAACAACTACCATTGTCACCCTAACACACATCGCAATGTATTACTGCCATAACTAACTACATTCACTGTGCCGTCTGTACAGTAAACTGTGCTACTGAACAGTATCACAGTACAAACTGTTTGCAATCCAGTCTACAATTAACAACTCCCATTATCACCCTAACACACATCGCAATGTAATACTGCCATAACTAACAGCATTCACTATGCTGTCTGTACAGAAAACTGTGCTATTGAACAGTATCACAGTACAAACTGTTTACAATCCACTCTACAATTAACAACTCCCATTATCACCCAAACACACATCGCAATATATTACTGCCATAACTAACTACATTCACTGTTCTCTCTGTACAGTAAACTGTGCTACTGAACAATATTACAGTACAAAATATTAACATTCCAGTCTACAATTAACAACTCCCATTAACACCCTAACACACATCGCAATATATTACTGCCTTAACTAACTGCATTCACTCTGCTTTCTTAAATACAAACTAAACTAATGTCACTGCCTGCTTTTATGGAACTCACAAGGTACTGTGTATAACAGCGAAAATAGTTCCTTATTTCGAAGCATCCCCAAAAAACTACACCAAATGTGTCATATATCGATTTTAATATTTATCACAAAATATTTACATGTTCTTTCCATTGCAGTTTTCTACACTAAACACCTCAAAATCTAAAACATTCGTTATGTATCAATCCGCCCTCACACCATGCTGCTGTCTTGCTGTTATTTTTCGCAAAAAAACAAGAACATTAATGTGTCGTGTTGTATTCAGGCGGTGCCAATATCACTGTGCAACTGAACAACAGTAGCGCTGCACTGGGCTGACCATATGGAAGTCCCACACTAACAACGAAGCAGATGGCTGTATGATCCATGTACAAAACCTCAACACAATCATTCTCCGTACTCACAGCTAACTGTGGATTAAACCCATCCACTGACACTCACAATCCAACACAAAACCTAATGCTGACAGTTGCAAAATTAATTTCACCTCACCCTATACCTCAGACACACATTAGAGTAAACAATAAATAAATCATCAACTTATACTTCAGACACACATCACTGTAAAACATAACATTCACTTCACCATGTACCTCAGACACACATCATTGTATACAATGTAAATTCAACCACCCTGTACCTCAGACACATATCATTGTACAAAATAATATTTCCCTCTTCCTGTAAATGAGACACAAATCACTGTACACAGCAACTTTTCCCTCACACTGTACCTCAGACATACATCACGGTACACAGTAATATTTCACTCATCTTGTACCTAAGAAACATATAATTTTTCACGGTAAAATTTCAATCACCCAGTACCTAACACACACATCACCGTACACAGTAACATTTCCCTCAACCTGTAACTCAGACACACATCACAGTACACAGTAGCAATTAACTCACACTGTACCTCCGACACAAATCACTGTACAAAATATATCTTCCCTCACTCTATACCTCAAGCACACATCACTGTAAAAAATAACATTTCGCTCACCTTTTACCTCAGAATCACATCACTGTACACAGTAACATTTCCCCCACTCTGTACCTCACACACACACCACAGTAAACAATAATATTTCCCTCACATTTTATGTGCACACTAAGGACAGAATTTTAGGTTTAATTTGTGTATTATTTCAGGTTAATATTTGTACATAACATTGCATCATATGATGGAACATCCTGCCGCCTGTAAGGTATTTTCAAGGGGAAGGGTAGTGATGTCATCGTCTTGTGATATTCTAGAAGCTTCCAGAACCTTCCAGATCACGAGACAGGATTTTCCTGTTCATACTGGCTTTTCATTTTTCAAGTGCTATTGCTAGTCACTTAACATCACTAGCCACCAGCTAGCGTCAGACAAAGGCCTGCGACCAGAGCGTCCAGACGTGAGTTAACACGGCTCCAGTAGCCTAACAGTGTCTTTGTGTGCACATCTTTGTTAACATATTCACACAGGTCAATTGCTCAAGATATATCCTTCAAAACACACAAGTGTTAAACTTTGTCTCCAAGTGAACAGGTCTACATTTATTGTGAAATTTCAATATTTATTTTACCATGGCATCATTGTACAACGTCTACTAGAACAAGGTAAGGTGAACAATATTATTCAGTGCTTTGATCTATTCCAAAGTGCATTGTGCAAGAAGAAGGAATAATTATTAAAATCAGTGCCTCATGCTACATGCTCAACCAGAGCAAGGCTAGTAACAAGTATCAAAATTATTACAGTGTAATTCAACAAACAGTCTTACCACAAGAATTTACTAACCAGTTTTGTGTATATATTATTTTAATTTTTACAGAATATAATTAATTAATTTGGCCGGCATTTTTGTGAGTACATTAAACGTCTATTCATCCCTTTATGTTCCCTGAACCAGAGCAGGTTCATTATTGTACCTCAGACACACATCAATTTACAAATTAATATTTCATTCAACCTGTACATTAAAAACACATCACTGTTCACAATACCGTATCCCACACCCTGTACATCAGACAAAATTCAGTGTACACAAAAACTTTTCCACACACTGTACCACAGACAAAATTCACTGTAAACAAAAAATTTCCCCAACCCTCTACCTCAGACATAAATCACTGTACAAAACAAAATTTCCCTCACTGTCTATCTCAGGCACATATCACAGTAATAATTAATATTTTGCTCACCTTTTACCTCAGGCACACATCACTGTAAAAAATTATATTTTGCTCAACCTTTACATCAGAAACACATCACTGTACACAGTAACAATTCCCCCAACCTGTACCTCAAACACACATCTCAGTATCTTTAACATATCCTTCACAATGTACCTCAGACACATCTCTGTACCCTGTAATATTACCCTCATCCTGTAGCTCAAACACACATCACTGTTCAAAATTACATTTCGCACACGTTGTATTTCAGACACATATCACTGTACACAATAACATTTCCACACCCTGTACCACAGACACACATCAATATCCACAATAAAATTGCCCTCACACTCTACCTCAGAAACATATCATTGTACACAATAACATTTCGTTCACCCTGCACCATAGAAACACATCACTGTACACTATAACATTCCCACACCCTGTTTAGAGACATATCACAAAAAACTATAAAATTTCCCTCACCCCTAAGTCAGAAACACATCACTGTACAATACAAAATTTCCCACAACATGTACCTTAGATACACACAAATGTACAAAGTATCATTTCCCTTAATCTGTACCTCAGGCGCACATCACTGTACACAATTATATTTCCCTCACCCTGTACCTCGGACACACCTCAATGGTCACAGTAATATTTCCCTCACTCTGTACCTCATACATACGTCACTATACACAGTTACATTTTCCTCACCTTGCACCAAATACACACATTACTCTACACAGTAATATTAACCACACTATGTACCACACACACACAACATTGTAGACAATAAATTTTCCTTCAAACTGTACCTCTAAAACATCAAGTTACACAGTAATATTTCACACATCCTGGCGGTCAGACACACATCACAGTACAAAATAACATTTCCATCAACCTGTACCTTAAACACACATAATTTACAGAGTAAAGTTTCCCTCAACCTGTACTTCCGACTCACAACAATTTACACAATAATATTTCCATCACCCTGTATTCCACACACACACATCCCATTACACGGTAACATTTCCCTCACCCTGTACTTCAGACACACAACAAAATACAATATATCATTCCTGTCACCCAATACTTCAGACATACAATAATCTACAAAGTAATATTTTCCTCACTCTGTACCTCAGAAACACATCACTGTACCCTAAATCATTTACGTCACCCTCTACCTCATACACATATTACTGTACACAGTAACATTTCACTCACCCTGTACCTCAGTCACCCATCACGATACACAATATCATTTTCCTCAGTCTGTACCTCAGACACACATCACTGTACACAGTTAAATTTCCTTCACCCTGTACCTCAGACACACAACAAAATAAACAGTAACTCTTCCCTCACCCTGTACGTCAGACACACATTACTTTACACAGTAACATTTCCCTCACCCTGTACCTCACACACACCCATCACTGTAAACAATAAAATTTCCATCACCCTGTACCTCAGATACACATCACTGTACACAGTAACAATGCCCTCATCCTGTAGGTCAGGCACACATCACTGGACACACGAACTTTTCTTTCACCCTGTACCTCAGACACATCACTGTACACTGTAACATTTCACTCACCCTGTACCTCAGACACACGTCACTGCACACAATAATATATCCCTCACCCTGTACCTCAGACACACATCACTCTACTGAATAAATTTTTCCTCATCCTCTACCTCAGATAAAAAATCATTTTTCACAGTAACATTTCCCTCACCCAGTACCTCAGGCACCCATCACGATACACAATAACATTTCCCTCACTCTATTCCTCACACACACATCACTGTACTCAAAAACATTTCCATCACACAGTACCTCACACACATTAACGTACACAGTAATATTTCCATCACCCTGTAACTCACACACACAACAATCTAGACAGCAAAATTTCCCTCACTCTATACCTCAGACACCCATCAATTTGCACAGAACATTTTCCCTCACCCTGTAACTCACACACGTCACTCCACACAATGCGTATTATTCCAAGGTCAACTGTCAACGTTATTGATTACAAAATTTGATGAGTTTTGTGTCGCTAACTTTTCACAAATTCTCATGTAGACAATAATTTTTAATTCATTTTCTGAAATTTCACTTAAGTTTTTAGATGTACTTCAGATGTATGAAGTTTCTATATAGTAATATTAGGTCAGCTGGATCAGCAGATAATTCTAACGGAGACCCAAACGTCCACGCAGACGCACGCACACACACACAAGCACACACACATCCACACACCCCACACATACACATACACAAACACTACACACAAACACACACATACACACATTCAAACACACCACACACAACACACAAATACATACATTCAAGCACAAGCTCACACACAACAAACACACATACACATATACACCAACAACATACACACCCACATACATACGAACACCACACACACACCACACACACAAAACACACACATAAACACGTTCAAACACACCACACACACATACAACCACATACTCCCACAACACGCACATACAAATAACACCACACACACAAGACACAAACACGCATACACACATACAAACACACACAAACACCACACACCACGCACACATAAACACAAACAAACACACACACACTCCCACACACAAACACACCATACACCACACACACACACCTCACACACACACATACACACCACACACAATTACACCACAAATCACACAACCACACCCAAACCACACACATACAAACATACACACCACACACACAAACACATACACACCACACACACCCATACACGCACAACACACACGCTATACACACCACACACACACCACACACAAACCTCACACACATGCACACACACCACACACATACACACCACATACACACCACACAAATACATACACCATACACACACACCACACACACACCTCACACACACATACACACACACCACACACTTACACACCACACACACACCACACACATACACACCACACAATCACACACCACACACACGCATACAAAACACACACACCACACACCATACACACACACACACCAGACACACCACACACACCCATACACACACCACACTCCACACACACATATAAACACACACATCCATACACACACCACACACACACACACAAACAAAGTATGAAACTCTGACTATCACCTAAACTCACGGCGATGCTAACTTCGCACGGAAAACCCAATGCATACCTACACCGCTTCAAAATAAACTAGTCACCAGAGTGTATCTGCAACACGGAGACCAGACAACGGACCATCTCATATACGACTGTGAAATGCTTGAAAAAGAAAGAAAAAGCTTATAGCCTACACATCGACAGAAGTAGACTGGCCAGTGCGGAAAAGTTTATTATTAAAATAATATCTAAAACAATTTACAGCTTTCGCTAAATCTATAGATTTCGAAAAACTAAAGCGAAAAGGACATAAGGCAAAAGCCAAAACTTACAAGAACAGGAAACCACTAATTTAAACTATCATATAACCGTGAACAAGAATAAACCTAGCATCTAGTATTAGGCAATGTAATGGAGCATGCTTCAACAATAGAGAAATTTGTATACAAATACCACACACACACAGACACCCCACACACACACACCACACACACATACACACACACCACACACGCACACACACCACACACACATACACACCACACACACACACCACACACACATGCACAAACCACACACACACATACACACCACACAACACACATACACACCACACACACCACACACACAAACCACACACACACATACACACACCACACACACATACACACCACACAACACACATACACACCACACACACACCACACACACACCACACACACAACACACGAGAGGATCCAAGATGCCTGACGATGATGACCAGCACGTCGAGAAGGCATTCGATACATTAATGAGTATCACTGATAAGTTTGGCAACTTAAAAAATCTGCGGCAAGACATTCTACAATCCATAAGTACTCTAAGGAAAGTATTTGCTAAAATGAAAACAGCTAGAGAATAAGAGCAAGGAAAATAAGAACCTAAGCGAAGAGTTTATGAAGGTAACGGAAGAATTGGAGAGAACAAAAGACAGCTATTTAGCGAAAGAGGTGGCGCCATCTACGGACCACAGGTGGCACACTTAAAGTGGCGAAGCACGACAGGTGCATCCATCTGATGTAGGAAGAAGGAAACTCTACTCGGACACACTGAAAGAAGACGGGGAAAGCGGTACAGAATCACATTGAAAGGCGAAGCTAATATTCAAACAAGGAACAGATCAAAAACCAATTGAAGAAATACATAAATCCAACAGACATCAAAGTCGGGATAACGACCCTTACAACACTGCGGGACTGAAGAATATTAATATAAACATGCAGTGAAGGAGAGATAAACTCCCTCAGCCGAGCGATTAACACCAAATGAGGCGAACAGCTGGAAATTATGAAACACAAACTGAGGAAATCAAGGATAATAATCTACAACTTCCCAGAAGAAATTGCAGTAGGAAATGTCACCAATGTCAATAAAACTAAAACCCTGAAATTACACTGAATGAAGAAGACATCACAGCTACGTTCAGGTATAAAACCAGGAAATGAAACTACATTATAATGATAGAGTTAGGCCTACATACCCGAAAACAAATCCTTCAACCCAAACTGAAAATAGGGTGGGAAATATGCAAAGTAGAATACTACTTAGTACCCACCAGATGCCATAGATTTAGCCGATTAAATCATAAGCATAGTGACTGAAAAGAGAGGAAATATGTCCTCACTTCGCTGGCGAACATAAACTATAAGAATTCAGAGCCCCGGCAAGTGAACATAATTGTATCAATTGTATTTCTTATAATAGGTACAACGAGAATGAAAAGATAGACGAAAACCATTCGGCATTATGGAACGACTGTCCTAGCCTTCAAGCAGTAATAACAAAGTACAGGAAAAACATTGATTACTGATATGGGTAAAGCACACTACCAACAAAACACGGTAAAACTCAGGCAAAATCAACACCAGACTCGATGCCTTACACGTGTCGGGGTCTCACTGACTAATCAAATTCCGTGACGATTCCTTACCCTAACTATATACCTATCCTCATGGAGGCAACCGCAACGCCCTTACTACAACCCGGCGACATTCCTTTTCCCTGCCACACGGGCGTAGGGAGGACAACCTATTTTAATAATATACTCCAACCACACAACATACCTCCTTACACTGTCGAAACACACCCATCCTTCCTTTTTAATCTTACACTCCACCCCGACCAAATACATATTTCTACAGGAGAAACACACGCCATCTTGAGCCCCTCCTTTCTAACATTATATTACACCTGTCGCCATCTTCAATTGCGCAGCTCCGCCATCTTGTTTCCATCCTTTCTAATAATATAGACACCTGCCGCCATCTTGTTTCCATCCTTTTTAATATTATACACGCATGCCGACCTCTTCAATTCCACCGCCATCTTCGATCCAGCTTTTTTAAAATTATACACGTCTTCCGCCATCTTGAATCCAGCCTCTTAAATATTATACACTTCTGCCGCCATCTTGGATTCAGCCTTTTTAATATTATACACGTCTGCCGACATCTTGGATCCAGCCTTTTTAATATTATACACATCTGCCGCCATCTTGAATTGCGCATTGCCGTCATCTTGTTTCGACTTTGGGCCATCTTGGATCCAGCTTCTTAAAATTATACACACCTGCCGCCATCTTGTTTTGACTTTGGGGGCTTAAGCCCAACCAACTGAGGATGCATGCTTCCTTTACCAATACCCACGGCGACAGCTATCCTTTTTTATTACATACTTCAACCTGACTTACGCTAAGCGAAAGCTGACGCCATCTTGTTTTTAATTTTAACGCAATTTTGAACTCGGCGCCATCTTGCACTCATTTTAATATTATACTTTACCGTGACTTAATACAAACTTACGCTAAGAGAAACCCGACGCCATCTTGTTTTTAAATTCACCGACATCTTACATTCGGCGTCATCTTGCACTCATTTCGACTTAATACACTCTTGCACTAAACTATCTCGACGTTTCGTCATACGTGTTTCGACTACTTTTCGCGCTTCCTACTTCAGGGTGTAGCGAATACCTCTACGGGTATTTTGTCAGGGTGACCGGCCATGGCCAGCCGGTTACTATTGGTAATGATAAGTCCTTAGCCCGAACTACTTCCCGATGTCGTAGGACGGAATCGATAATGTTATTGGTAAGAGGAGTCTGTTCGTGTGCCGAATTGAAAGTCGTTTCTTATTAGGACGCTGAAAAAAGTATTTCAGGTGAAGCGCTCGTTTTCGACAAAATCGAGACGCAAGATTTTTTTCCTGTAAGCCAATGCGCCGAAGGTAATTCACACCATTCTGACAGAAACAGGAGAAAACGCACAATCTTATGCCACCTTCAAATAGTAGGTGGCCCAGATTAAACTTGGTGATATTTTCACCTGTGATATGCCTCGTCCTGGACGACCGAAAACATTGAACTCCGCGGCTATTATTATTGAAAATATTCACGAGTTCACCTTGTAAGACCGCCGTTTCTCGGCTAAATCAATAGCTGAGAAACTGGGCATCTCACGCGAGCGGGATGTGTCTATCATTCATGATGATTTGGACATGCGAAAGCTCTCCGTGAAGTGGGTCCGAAATGCCTTAACGTGAATCAAAAACGTCAACTTTGCCAGTCGGTAGACCAAATTTTGGAATATATTCGGCGCGATCCAAAAGATTTCTTGTCGCGATTGGTGATCATGGACGAAACCTGGTTATATCACTATGACCCGGAGACAAAGCAACAATAAATGGAGTGGCAGCATAGCGGCTCACCACGCTCCAAATAATTCCGAGTGCAAAAAGTTTCTGGAAATTTTCTCGCCTCGATTTTTTTTGGATCAAGACGGCATCCTCCTAATTGATTATCTTCCAAAGGGCCAAACTATCATGCGCAGAATTTCCCACCTCTCTTGATGCAATTTAAGGAAATTTTGAAGGAAAAATAACACGGGAAGTTCACCACATATGTCTTGATCTTGTACTTTACGACAATGCCCCAGTTGACCGGGAACTTGCAACCCAGAAGAAACTGTCTTACCTGGGCTTCCAAAATCTTCATCACCCCTCCTATTCTCCGGATCTGGCCCCATTGGACTACCACCTGTTCACTGGACTGAAAAAATTTAAGGATCGCCATTTCCTGTCCGACACGGATTTCATTGCTGCACTGGAGACATGGATGGGCGGACAAATTTCTGAATTTTTTTGAGGGGTTTGCAACGAGCTACAAAGTGTGTTTAGTTTCGGGGGGTGTATTTTGTATAAATCCCGAGTTTGGTTACTATATCTTGTTTCCTTCCTGGTCGGGCTAAGGACTTATCAGCACAACCTCGTATATTTGCAGCAAATTTTCCCGAAAAGGCAAGTTACTCGTGCAGGTGAACGTGTAAAATAAGACTAACTATTGGAAGATATGGATTTAGGGTACCTTGAAATTTCGTGGCAGCATGTTAAGGAAAATATTGGTAACCATGTATCAGACTGCCATACTTCAAAACTTGTGCAGTGGAAAGTAAAATTCTTCATGAAGAAACACCTACAGTTGTAGCTGTATGTGGGAGACAGAAAGGAACAGCAGGAGATGACTGAGATATGCGGAGATCAATTTGCCAAAATCTTGAAGGAAAAGGAAGATGTATTGAGGAAAATATGAAATGAGGCAATGAGAAAGAAAAGCATTCAGGCAGAATAAGCTGAGTGCTTTGTTTCACGTGAATATAACAACAGGCTGTGTACAGGATAAAGGACACTGATGGTGAAAGCAATAATATTTTAATTACAAGACAATGAGGCACTGATAATCCAGATAATTTGCAACAAAAGCACATATAAAAGGAAACATTTTCAGGTGCACAAGTATGGTTAATGTCGAAATTAAAACCAAGGGACATACACTTACTGAGAGTGGAAGAATATTGCATGTAAAAACGTTTCAGCACTCCTACTGCACAATAAAGTAAATTGGAATTTGGACCTTTACTATCTTTCTCACTGTATCTGTTATTAATAACAAGACCTGCAATATCAGTACCAACTGTCTGCTCTGCGTTTCACATCACCTGTCAATATATTCAAGGCACAATAAGGCACAAAATGTTATAATTTGTTGGATTTATACATAGTGATTCGTTGGTTATAACGGTTCTGAATTCCATGGAACCGAATTTACAAAAATTAGGTACTCCAAAAGAGTAACTTTCCATGAAATATTCTGACTACAATTTATGTTAAATTTAAGTCCCCTACACAGTTCGTGGTCACTGCTCAAATCAAATACACTCTAAATGAAACACAAACTAAACATAAAACCTGAAAAGCCACAACATTTATTAGTTAGGCACAACAGCATTTGTTACTGCTGTCTGTTGAATTCAACATCTGAAACTACACTGAAGCAGTGTGCAATACAGCAGCAATTCCAGACACCTTGCCATCTTCCATCCAGCACTGTAACGTTATTACATCTGCCGCACCATTCATCTCTATGACAGCTGTATCACCACTGGCAGATATGTAGATGCTGGCTCTGTCACAATTCTGCCCAGTAAATTTTGCCGCCTTCTCAAGATACTGTTGTTCACTCAGCATCCCATTGCTGGCCAATCCATCCTCGCTGTAGAATGGGTAAAAGCGGACTCCATCTGCATCTAAGAAACCTTGCCCATATTCTTTTTCCTGGGCTGATGTACCACCATTCTGACTCACATATGCCAACTGTAGCAAAGTAAAAGTATCTTGTTCTTCGTTTTTGAACTCATTAAACACTTCTTGAAGGAAGTGATCATTTGGATTACCAGAGATCCCAGTCTGTTTCTCAAAGTCCTCTATTTTCACATCTGGATTGAATAGTTTTACCGTCTGCCATGATTTCTCATAAAGTGACTTTTTCTCCTGTAACTGACTTTTCACAAAATTACAGATGAACATCATATGTTTGCAAATATCTGACAGATTTCTGCACATTCGTCGGTCTACAAACTTCGAAAGTATGTTGGCTATTTCATCATAATAAGTGTCATAAGTTTGGGTATCTCCATCAACCACGCTGTTTGGCCCACCATTACTGCCGACACCAGCACTGTTGTCAGAACTGGCCTGCCTCTGATAAGATGGCATTGCTGAACTTCCATATTCCACCAGTGACTTCTTTTCAGCAATTAGAATGCTAGCCATTGCTCTAATGTGGCTAGACTCAATACAGCTGGAACCGTTGATTACAAGGTCTGACCAATGCTTCACACCAAATGCTTGGCAAATCTCGTAGACAATTTCAGCCATTTCTTTACTCAACGATTCCCAAACCTGGCGCAGCAACTCTCTAACTTCCAACATACAGTTGCGCATACCTCTCAGCAGGCACTCAATCAATTTTCTGCCTACCACAATGCAGGCAATCAATAAATTTCCTTTCGCAATGTTGGACACTAGGTATGAATACAAAGTAGGTATACCAGGAACAATGTTGTAGGCCCCAGAAATTAGGTTCTTCCAAGCTTGTATATGATCAAAAAATTTCCCTGAACTGTTCTTCCCCATACTATTAATCAAAGACCTTGCTTGATGTACTGAAACAGCAGAATGTGTGAAGAACAGGACAGCTGATGTGAACTGGAATATATCCAAAGCAGTAATTTCCTGCTTATTTCGAACTTTATCAACAATGATTGCAAATCCATTGGCTACTGCCAGACCGTTAAGAACACATGAGCCAACAGCTACTGATTGCATAACGATCTGTGCCCCTGATGACTTTTCTGCATCTGCCTCAGTGTTTTCAACATATGCCTGCGCAGTTTTAAAATCTGCAAACATTTTAGGTCCTGAAACAATTCCCATCATATGACCTCCAATCCCAAACCATCTATTTCGGGATTCAGCACTGTCCAGACCAATGCTATGCTGATGTTGCTTATGGTCCATTAGGGATTGGATGTAGCGTCCGGCTGAATAAGCTCCAGTTAACATCGATGCTCCAACTGCAACTACAAAGGGAAACAAATATTGCTTGCTTTAACGGAAATGAGTTCTTTCAAATAATACTTCTAACATGATGAAGTTTAAAGGAAAGTTATTGTGTAATTCATCCCATTGCAACGTATCATGCAAATATTGACACACGTATTGTTGTGAACAAAAAAACAAGAAATTGTATTAGCTTCATTAATTTAAGCTACATGTTTTGGTAATGCAGACCGTACTGTCATTAAAATAAACGACATTGAGGCTAAAAAAATAAAATATATATATTATATAAACATACACACACGCGTCATTGTGAGTTTACAGTCATGTATTTCAATGTGTGAGAATGGTCCAAGCAACCGCAACATGTAGCATGCATTGATGAATCTAATAAAGAAACTTCTCCAGGTTGAATTACAGGTCACAGAAATTCGGCCTCTTGTTACATAAATCTGAATTACATGGATAAAAAATGGGCTACTCAAATGACCAAATGTGTCTAGATTCCTGGCAAAACCAAAAGAGGAATGTGCAAAATGTGGATCCAGATACATACTTCTGGCCTGCAAGCACCGTGCTATATACATTTTAAGTCAATTTTCCTGCTGTGTTTAGTGACTTATAGCGCGATGAACTATCGATGTTTTATTACGCAAAAGAAACACTATAACACATACTGAGAAATCTTCATTAAAATTAAGCTAATTATTCTGCACATGCTGTTAGAATACACGAGGGCAAGTAGTTTCAACCATATTTGCATTATAACAAACCAACATTTCAATATTTTGGTAAATAAAATTTTGCTTTTATTCAAGTTTTCCTTTTTGAAAGATTATTTAAAAATTCTCTTCTCATTTACAAAGTAATTAACATCAAAATCTTGAAAAGACAGGTTGTTATTATTTTGCTGCAATTCAAAAAATGCACTGACAATTTATGGAAGATATTTCCCTGTTGTTAACCAAACATAATACCACAAAAAATAGTAAAATAACCAATGTAATAATAACAAGTTTTACACAAGAAGGAAATGGCAGGTCACTTCCAAAGTGCTCTACATTTGCACCATACACAAGTAAATGCCCACATGCTCTAAACATGCACCTCAAAGCAGATGATGCCCACATGTTCTACATATGCACATCAAAGCAGTAACTACACACATGGTCCACACATGCTTCTCACAGCATACACAGGCCACATTCTCTAGACACAAAAAACTAAGAGCAAGTCACTGACCACAAGTTTTAAACATGCAACTCACAGCAGTCACTGCCCACATGTTTTACACTTGCACTTCAAAGAAGTCACTGCCCACATGTTTTAAAATCCAACTCACAGACGTCATTGCCACATGTCCTACAAATGCATCTCACAGCAGTCACTGCCCACATGCTCTATATTTGCATGTCAAAACAGTCACTTTCAAAATGCTCTAAGCATGAAACTCACAGCAGTCACTGCCCACAAGTTCTACACATGCAACTCGAAGCAGTCAATGACCACATGATCTAAACTTAAAACTCAATGCAGTCACTGAAAAAATGCACTATGTTTGCACCACAAACTAGTCACTGAACACATGTTATACACATGCATCTTATAGCAGACACTACCCACTTGCTCTACACATGAAACTAAGAGCAGTCACCGCCCACATGTTCTAAACAAGCAACTCACAACAGTCGCTGCCCACAAGATTTACACATGCACCTCACAGAAATCACTGCCTATTTGCTCTAAATTTGCACCTCAAAGTAGTCACTGCCCACATGTTTTAAACATGCACCACACAGCAGTCACTACCCACATGTTACAAATAAGAACCTCACAGCAGTCACTGCCCACAAGTTCTAAACATGAACCTCAAAGCATCACTACCGACATGCACTAAACTTGCAACTCACTGCAGTCACCGCCACATGTTCTAAACATGCAAACCAGAGCACCAACTGCCCACATGCTATACACATGGACCTCAAAGCAGTCATTGCCCAAATGTTCCACACATGTACCTCAAAGTTTTCACTGCCCATAAGTTCAAATCATGCACCACAAAGCAGTCACTGCCCAACAGTTCTAACTTGCAACACACAGCAGTCACGGCCAACATTTTCTATAAATGCACCTCAAAGAATTCACTGACCACATCTTTTACACATCCGCCACACAGCAGGCACTGCCCACATGGTCTACACATGCACTTAACAGCAGTCATTGCCAACATGATGTACACATGCACAACAAAGCAGTCACGGACCAAATGTTCTACAAATGCAATACGAAGCATTCACTTCCCACATGTTTTATACTTGCACCTCACAGCAATCATTGCCCACATGCTCTACACATGCATCAAAAAGCAGTCACTGCCTACATGTCTAGGCTTGCACCACACAGAAGTCACTGCCCACATGTTCTACACATGCAACTCACAGCAGTTACTGCCCACATCTTCTACACATCCGCCTCACAGAAGGCACTGCCCACATGCTCTAAAGATACACCTCACAGCCGTCACTGCCCACATGTTCTAAACCTGCACCTAAAACCATTCACTGCCCACAAGTTATAATCATGCACTTAACAGCAGTCAATGACCACATGTGCTACACACGCAACTCAGAGCATTCCCTGCATAAATGCTCTACACTTGCACCTCACAGCAGTCACTGCCAACAAGTTCTATACATGCACCTAAAAGCAGTCACTGCACAATTGTTTTACACATGCACATCACAACAGTCACTACTCACATGATCTACAAATGCGCTTCACAGAAGTCACTGTCCAAGTGTTCTAAACATGCACCGCACAGCAGTCAATACACACATGCCCTAAACATGCAACTCTAAGCAGTCACTGCCCATATGTTCTAAACATGCACTTCTAAGCTGTTACTGCACACGTGCTCTACAATTGTACCTCACACCAGTCACTGCTCACACGTTCTACACCTGAATTTCAAAGCAATTCCTGTCATAATGCTCTACACATGCACCTCAGAGCAGTCACTGCCTAAATGTTCTACTCTTGCACCTCACAGCCTTCACTGTCCACTTGTTCTAAACATGCATCACACAGCAGTCGCTGCCTAAATGCTCTTCACATGTACATAACAACGATCACTGCCTACATGTTCTACACATCACCTAACAACTGTCATTGCCCACATGCTCTAAATTTGCCCCTCACAGCAGTCACTGTCCACATGTTCTATATATGGAGCTCACAGCAGTATCTGCCCACACACTCCAAAAATGCACCTCACGGCATTCACAGCCCAAATGTTCTGAACATGCAGCTAACAGCATTCAGTGCACACATGTTTTATACACTCAAATAACAACAATAAAGGCCCACATGTTCTACACAAGCACCTCACAGAATTCACTCGCTAAGTGCTCTACACATGAACCTCTAATCCATCACTGTCCACATGTAAACATGCATCTCACAGCAGTTGTTACCTAAATGCTCTAAACATGTACATATCAGCAGGCACTAACCACATGTTCTACATTTGCACCTAACAGCAGTCAATTTCCACAAGTACTTCACATGCACCTCACAGAAATCTCTGGCCAAATGTTTAAAAAAAAAACACCTCAGAGCAGTCACTGAATACATGCTCTACACTTGCAACGCAGGGGAATCACTGCTCACATGATATACACATGGAACTTTCAGCAGTCACTACCCACATGTTCTACAAATGGACATAAGAGCAGTCAATGTCCACATGTCCTAAACATGCACCTCAGAAAATTCACTGCGTAAATGTTCTATACTTGAAACTCACAGCAGTCACTGCCCACATGTTCTAAACATACACCTCACAGCAATCACTGCCTAAATGCTCTAAAGTTGCACCTCACAGCAAACACTGCCCACATGTAATAAACATGAACATAAGAGCAGTCACTGTCCACATGTTCTAAACATACACCTCACAGCAATCACTGCCTAAATGCTCTAAAGTTGCACCTCACAGCAAACACTGCCCACATGTAATAAACATGAATATAAGAGCAGTAACTGCCCACAAGTTCTACACATGCACCTCACAGCAGTCACAGAACACATACACTAAACATGCACCTCAAAGCATTCATTGCCTAAATGCTCCAAATTAACACCTCATAGCAGTCACTGCACATAAGTTCTTTACATGCATCTCACAGCACTCTCTGACTAAATGCTCTAAACTTGCACATTAGAGCAATCACTGCCCATGTGTTCTACACTTTCAACTCACAGCAGTAACTGCCCACAATCTCTAAACAATTACCTCATAGAAATCACTGCCCACATGCTCTACACTTGCCCATCAAAGCAGTCACTGCCCACATGCAATAAACATGCACCTCACAAAATCATTGCCCACAAGTTCTACACTTGCAACTCACAGCAGTTATTGTCCACATGCTCTAAACATGCACAAAATAACAGTCACTGACCACATGTTCTACACTTGTCCCTCACAGCAGTCAGTACCCACAACATTTACATATGTTTCTCACAGCAGTAACTGCCTACAAGCTATAAACTTGCACTTAACTGAAGTCACAGCCCTCATATTCTACACATGCAATTAACAGCATTCATTGCCCATATGATCTAAACCTGCACCTCACATCATTCCCTGCCTAAATTTTTCCATCTTGGACCTCACTGTGGCACTGCCAAATTTTTCAACACATGCACATAACAGAAGTCACTGTCCATATATTCTGACATGCAAGACACAACAGTCACTGCCCACATATTCTACACTGGCACCTCAAAGCAATCACTGACCAAATGCTCTACACATGCACCTAACAGCAGTCAATGCCCACATGTTCAACACATGAACACAACAGCAGTCAATTCTCACAAGTTCTACAAATGCACTTGGCAGCATTCACTGCCCACATCCTCTAAACATGCACCTCACAGCAGTCACTACTTACATGCTCTAAACTTGAACCTGAAAGTTGTCACTGCCCACATGTTCTTCATATTGACTTAACAGCATTCACTTCCCACATGTTCTTTAAATGGACCTAAGAGCAGGGTATGCCCACATGATGTACAAATGCATCTGAGAGCATTCACTGCGTAAATGCTCTACACTAAAACCTCACAGCAGTAATTGACCACATTTTCTACCAATGAACCACACAGCAGTCATTGCCTAAATACTCTAAACTTGCACCTCACAGCAAACACTGCCCAAATGTTCAATACATGCACCTAACAACAGTCACTACCCACATGTTTTACACGTGCACCTAACAGCAATCGATGCCTACATGTTCTAAACATACACCTCAAAGCATTCACTGCCAAAAAGCTCTAAATTTGCAGCTCACAGTAGTCACGGCCAACATGCTCTACTAATGCAACTCACAGCCGTCACTGCCCACATGTTGTACACACGCACCTCACAGCATTCATTCACTAAATGCTCCAAACTTGCACGACACAGCTCTCTATATCCACATATTCTACACATGCACCTCACAGCATTCACTGCCCAAAAGCTCTACACTTGAAACTCACAGAATTCCCTTCCCCCACGTTTTACACATGCACCTCAACACAGTCACTGCACACATCCTATAAACATGCATCTCACAGCATACACTGCCTACCAGCTCTAAACTTGCAACCCACAGCAATCACTGCCCTCAAATTTTAGACATGCACATCACAGCAGTCACTGTCAACCTGCTTTACCATGCAACTCACAGAATTCATTGCCCTTAAGCTCTACACTTGCGACTCACAGCAGTCAATGCCCACATAATCTACACATGAACCTCAAGGCAGTCAATGCCGCCAAGCTCTAAATTTGCACCTCACAAACTTCACTGCCCACACGTTATACACATGCAAACACACAGCAATCACTGCATACATGCTCTATACTTGCACTTAAGAGTAGTCACTGCCCACATGTTCTACACTTGCAACTCAAAGCAGTCACTGCTCATATGCTCTAACGCTGCACCCCAAAAATTCACTGCCCACTTTCTCTAGAATTGCACCTCACAGCACTCACTGCCCACTTGTTCTAAATATGCACCTCACAGAAGTCATTTTCCTCATGATCTACACATGCACCACACAGCATTCACTGCCCGCAAGCTCTAAATATGCACCTCAAAGCAATCATTTCCCTCAAGCTCTAAACATGCACCTCACAGCAGTCACTACCCAAATGCTCTAAACATGCACCACATAGCATTCACTGCCGCAATTACTAAATATGCACCTCACAGCAGTCATTTCCCTCATGCTCCACACATGCACCTCACAGCAGTCCTACCCACCTGCTCTACACATGCACCACACAGCATTCACTGCCCACATGATCTACGCTTGCACTTTAGAGCAGTAACTGCCAACAACTTCTAAAGATGCATCTCCCAGCATTCTCGGCCCACATGCTCTAAACACTGTACCTCACATTATTCACTGTATATAAGCTCTACACTTACACCTCACAGGTGTCACTACCCACATGTTCTACACATGGACCTAACAGCAGTCACTGCCACATGATCTACACATGCACCTGCCAAAAGTCACTACCAAAAATCTCTACACATGCACCTCACAACAGTCACTACCCACAAACTCTACACATGCACCTAACAGATATAACTGCCAAAATTTTCTACACATGCACCTCAAAGCAGTCACTACCCACAAGATCTACACATGCACCTCACAGCAGTCACTACCCAAATGCTCTATAGCTGCACCTCAGAGCAGTCACTACCCACATGCTCTACACATGCACATCAGAACATTCACTACCCACATGCTCTAAACACGCACCTCAGAGCAGTCACTACCCACATGCTCTACACATGCACCTCAAAGCAGTCACTACCCACATGCTCTAAACATGCACCTCAGAACAGTCACTACCCACATGCTCTACACATGCACCTCACAGCAGTCACTACCCACATGCTCTACACATGCACCTCAGAGCAGTCACTACCCACATGCTCTACACATGCAGCTCACAGCAGTCACTACCCACATGCT
>Ga0123355_10001850_pt1 | contig 29651 bp, 26 predicted proteins | sample TergutEmb28metaG_3_FD_89872 | JGI IMG/M metagenome (GOLD analysis project Ga0123355, IMG submission 89872) | Embiratermes neotenicus P1 segment gut microbial communities from Petit-Saut dam, French Guiana - Emb289 P1 | ecosystem: Host-associated > Arthropoda: Insects > Digestive system > Gut ... | reverse complement strand
TTTTTTATGAGTGGTTGTGTACATTTTTTTTAAAAAAAAAAAGGGGGGGAATGTTTTTTTTTTTTTATAAAATAGGGTGGGAAACCCCCCCCAATATTTTTTGGGGGGGGGGGGGGGGGGGCGCTGCTGTCCCTGGGGCTGTATATTATTTATTTACGATTTTATAAATGATGTTATAAAGCCCATTTCACCAGCATAACTTGATCATAGCACTGCTTGCAACTGCATTTATACTTACCTACTTACTTACTCCATCTCGAAAAGCTAACCGGTTCTCAGCTAGTCAAGAAATTCCCCGCATTTTATGGAACCCGAATGTTCATTGCCGCATTCACAAGTGCCCGCCACCTCTCCCTACCCTTAGCCAGCTCGATCCAGTCCATACCCCACATCCCACTTCATGAAGATACACCTTAATAGTATCCTACCATCTACGCCTGGGTCTCCCAAGTGGTATCTTTCCCTCAGGTTTCCCCACCAAAATCCTGTATGCGCCTCTTCTCTCCCCCATACGCGCTACATGCCCCGCCCACCTCATTCTTCTCGATTTTATCACCCGAACAATATTAGGCGAGGAGTACGTGTCATTAAGCTCCTCATTATGTAGTTTTCTCCACTCTCCTGTTACCTCGTCCCTCTTAGGCCCAAACATTCTTCTCAACACCATATTCTCAGACACCGTCGACTTACGTTCCTCCCTCAATGTGAACGACCAAGTTTCACACCCATACAAAACAACAGGCAACTGCATTTATATACGCTCAAATATAACTACATGTTCCATGGCTCACTCGCCTCATTTAAATGACACGTTCTTATCTTCTTGTTTTTTAATTACATATGAGAAGTCCTTAATTACTTATTTTATTTTTCAAAATTCTGATGTACTAGTTATCAGACGCTTTCAGCGGCTGTTTTTCGGCTGAAGAATACATCACATAAAACTTTTGATATCATCGTGTCTACAAAATCTGCGCTTTTCTAAGTTTCGATTTAGGCCCCTCCCACCTCACCTCCTAGAGACTCGCAGTTTAGTTACAGCACAAAACTAGTCAGTTTTTTCAGTACAGTCTGTCTGTCTGTCTGTTTGTCTGTCTGTCTGTCGAGAGATTTTACGTGACCGACCCGATCGTACCTAGATTCCATGCAGTCACCGATCTCGACTACTGTACTAACCCACTGAGTCCCGTCGTCTTACAAAAAGCATATTGACGTTATATTAGATAAAGTTTTGTTCAATGATATCAAGAAATTATTCTCAACCACGTGAGTTTGTCCTCGGACATTTAAATTAATAATTAAAGCTGCAAATTCGGAGAATCGTGTAGCAGTGTGTCATTCGTGTCGTGCGGTACGGTGCAAGGACACCGAAAGGTAGTCTAGCCACAGATGACATCTACCAGTCAGCATTGTCAACGCCAGGTTTAAGATAGTCACGACACAGGTGAAATCTACCAGCCGGCATGGAAGATCAGGGTGAAAGGGTAACCGGAGTAGGCTTCAGATGACTACAGAAAATTCACTGCAGGTACTTCTCATCTTTCAGAACCAGTGAAAAGGAGGAGACAATGTATTTACGACTATATTATGGCGAGTTTTCTTAGCCATTGTCGTCGTGGAATCGCAACAATATTTTCCATTTTATTGTTGTTAGCACAGACATAGCTATCAGCAATATAAAAGTGTAAAGTGCTATCATGGAAATGCAGCAATGGGGGGTTTTTTTTTTGCACGTCTGTCGATCTCCAAAATATTTCCTACTGATGTTCTCCGTGGCCTGTCTGGCTCTTCCATATTTTCCACGTTATCTTATAAGAGGTTCCATTAAAAAAAAAAACCTTATTGACCATAAAATGCATTTGGACTTACTCTACTAATTTTGCGTGAAACATTTGTCTTTATAAAATGAATAGAGCGAGATATTTTCATAACTGTACGTTGGTCTCCATGTAAAGTACCCGACATTCTTGTCAGATTTTTGAAACGTGAATTTTCTCGACAGATATTCGAAAGATCTTGAAATATCAAATTTCATAATTCGTCCAGTATGAGCCTCGTTGTTCCATGCGGAAAGACATACGGACGGACAGACAAACATGACTAAGCTAATAGTTTCTTTTCGCAATTTTACGAGGGCGCCCAATGATATTCACTTCTTCATTGCTTTGTAAGTGGCATCTACTACGTATAAGGCCCCTCACTGGGCAGTGAATTTAGGGTACGCTGAAAGTAACTGCCTATCAGAAAGCAATGTAGAGAAATGCAGCAACCTTGTTCAGTGTGACATCATGACAAATGTTGAGCAGCTTCACTGTCAGCTCCTTTTTTCTTTAAGGTACATCTTGGAGACAATAGATTGTCCCCATTTGTTACAAATGCGCCGACACGTATAAATACAGTTGCCAGATGGTTGCAAAAACAGTATTGGCCACTATTCTTAAATTTTGTAAACCCCCATGCATTATATCCATGTCAATTATGTACATTTATACATGAGGAAAGTTCAATATTTCGGGGGGCGACAGTATCGGTCATTATGAGAATAAAAATTTCATATGAACACGTGTCTAATTCTAAATGGTTACCAAGATACAGCCGTTTGAATCTTCGGACTTACCTCCGTTAGATTTTTTTTGTGGGGTTGGATGAAGAGCGAAGTTTACAAAAGAAAGGTAGACACAAGAGACGAATTTCTCGCTCGCATTTTGGAATCTGCTGCCTGCATGAAGAAATATGAACATCTACTCAGACGAATAACACGCGATCTTCGTGAACGAGTTGCAAGAGGCATTGCGGTAAGATGGGATTTTGGAACATTTATTGTGAACCCTAAAATATTCTTGACTTCAAACTTTGGTCATGATGTGAATGTTGTATTCTGTCTTTTGGGTGATTCCCTGGCCTCTGAATTTAATATGCCGACGTTTCGAAACGATTTGCCTCTTCCATCTTCATAGGTCGTTTAAACAACGTCTTGTTTAAACGACCTATGAAGATGGAACAGATTGTTCCGAAACGTCGGTGTATAAAAACTTCAGAGGCCAAGGAATCACCAAAAAGACAGAATACAACAAATTTATGATTTTTATGTAACAAATATGTCATTCAAACATTACATTAATATTACTTAATATTAAACAATTTCCCTATCTTTATTACATATCATAATGTTTCTGTATTTGTTGATTCAAACTGTATCTCGGTAACCATACAGAATTAGACACTTAGTTCATTTGAACTTTATTTTTCTCACAATGACCTATACTGTCACCTCCCAAAATACTGAAAGATGAATCACCTTGTTTATGTCGTATATTCTGAGTTTGTTTGCTGTACAGATGGCTGCCACACCAAAGCATCCAGTTCATCCAGTTGCCTGGCAGCCCTATGTATATGTGAGTGCTGGCATCAGGCATTCGTTTAAATAATCGTCTTGTGAGAAGAACCGACTACAAGCGAAAGTCTCCAAAGAAGTGACGGAAGAATTATCCAAAGCAAATATGTGAAACAAGTCGTCACTTTGAAGTTGCTGTACGTCACGCCGTGAGTGAGCTGTGAAGAGGGTGCAAGGCGAACACCGCAAACCGCTGGAGGTTCACCAGGAAATAAGACAGCAAGTAGGAACAGGAAACCTGTCGAAATGGCACTTTTGAGAACAGTAGCAACGTTCGTGAGGGGGAGAGGAAGAGGCTGCTAAGAATGTAAAGACCTGTAAGTTAGAGCAGTGTTAAGCAGTGGTCTGACTTCCGAATCATGATTTGCCACTGGAATCAGGTACCACTATAATGTCTATATCAGTGGTTTTGGCAAAATGTCGCGTGAATGCATTTCATAATGGCTACTTTGAAGTTTACTTAATTTTTAAATTAAAGAAATGATGTTTTTTTATAATTCTTTAATTGGCAATATGTCTATTTAGAATGACTGTTAAAATGTTGTTAAGAAACTCCCTGTCATTACAAAGCGGGTGACAGTTTAATTAAGGTGAAATCATGCAACGCATTGTTACGTACGTTATTGGCATGTGTTCGTAGCTATCTAAAATAAGTTCCGAGATAAAACTTTTACTTTTGGATTCCTAACATCCGTGGACCTGGATAGCTCAGTCGGTATAGCAACTCACTACGGGGTGGACGGTCCGGGAATCGAATCCCTGTGGGGGAGAGCTTTTCCGCACCCATCAAGACCAGTCCTGGGACCCACTCAGCCTCTTATACAATGGGTATCGGGTCTCTTTCCCGGTTGTAAAGCGGCCGGGGCGTGGCGTTGACCACCCACCCCACTCTAGCGCCGAGGTTAAAGAAAGAGTAGATCTATACCTCTACTCCCCTTCTGGGCCTTCGTGGCCTGTTATAGGCTGAACTTTACCTTTACTTTTTACCTATTATACATATACTCTATATTTGCATATGGAAGGATATGAAGATCCGTGATATCATTATTCGAAGCCGAAGCGGTCCGCGACCAAAGAAGTTTGGAAAACACTTGTCTACATGATATTTATTTTCGTGTATTTGCATGCGGAAGTCACTTCCTTGTTTTGAAGTTTGAAGTAGTGTTTCTACTTTTTTAAGTGCTGGCCTTAGCAAACGCGGGGCCCAATTGCGATCCTGATGGCAGACCCCTAAATGTTACGTGCAGCGCAAAGAAAGGGCTAACCTTATGGTGTATAAACTTAAGTTCGGATGGAAAATTAAAACGGTACATTTTTTGTCATTCTTGTTTACTTTCAATCAAGCAATTAGTCAAACGTGTTATTTATTTGATTTCAAAATGAATTTAAGTGAAGCCAAACCTAATTATGTAGAATTTTCTCGCTTTTTGTTCGGCGAAATCTTCCACGGTCTTTCGAAAATTTAAATATAAAATCACTCCTAGCGCGTTGTGTGGTATCACACTGCGTATTTTTTAAAAATCACTAATGTGCGTACCTCGCATGACCACGGGGCCCCCATAAATGCCGGACCTGAATGCGTCAAATCGGGCCAGTTAGTCTAAGACCGGCCCTGCCTTTATAATACCATCGTCTTCCACAGAGATTTCACTGCTTTCATTATTTCTTCTTTACGTGTCCAGTAATTTATATAAAAGAAAATACATGACTGATTTTCCTCCTGGACACAGCATAAAAATTTTACCTTTTTTGTAACATTTCTATAGATTTTAAAGGACATTTTTACTTTCCATTTTTTGAGCAAAGGAGTGTTCCTCTTATCCTAAAACTCACTCTTTATTTTGTTTCTTACAGTGTTTGGTATGTACAACCAGAAATTCGGGCCCAAATATTATACTTTTCAATAATATATGATTTTTGTGGAATTCAAAATATATCTGTAATTAAGTTTATTTCAAAAGTACTGAAGGGATTGAAATGATGTACTTAGTTCTAACAACATGGTGGATCACAGCTACAAAATTCGCGGCTGTTTAGAATCGGTTTTCACCTCAGTCCTCCCTTTTATATACCCACAATGAGAATGGCATAGTGCCATGTATGTTGTGTTTAGTGTGACCATCTCTTGGACTTTCAGGATATTCCAGAGAAATGATGATAAGATGAAGTGTGGTAAGATGATATTATTACAGTATGACTTTATAAGATAATACTGATAATCGAAGTTCTCGTTTCTAGTTAGCTCTTGAAGAGATATAAAAATGAATTTATTTCACACATATTTTTGTTAAGTGTCGTATAAAGGCCACGTCTGTTAAATATTGCACCATGTTGCCACTCCCAGCCTCTTTACTGGAATAAGTAATTTTTATTTCCCGTTCCTTATGAAGTTGAATACTGAAGGGGCTAATGGTACAGTATGACTGATAAAATTGGTTATATTAATGTTGGATTCACCAAAATGGTCATTAGTGCTCATGTGTTTACATGTGAATGTGACAGTAATTACATTTGTAACAGTAAACTATCTTGTATTGTTAAATACATTTGACGCAAGCATTAATGACAACATTGCAGTAATATTTCAATATCAGATCAGTACCCATATAAGTAATGATATTGTTTAGTGAACGTATGTACTAAAGTACTACATCAATGGGATGCAGCACATATACAAAAAGGAAGGCCTAGTAATTCTAATTTTCTCTGAAGTTTATTCAAAATGCAATGAACATAAACCATATGCTTGTTAATGAAGTACCACAGTTTTTCCCTTGGCCACATTATGAATCAGACTGTCTACAGAACTGTTCTAATAATGTATTAATTAAACCGTCTTTGCACAACACATACAATAACAGTTGCAATTATTACAACTATTCAACTAAGCAACATGTTTTGGCCTTATTTGGCCATCATCAGGCTTACAGAACAGTGGTGTTAGTCAAGGTACATTCAGTGGCTTTTACATATGGGATCCCATGGTTTACAATAGTACTATCAATCTTTTTCGAATTGCAGGTACAGTTTAACAACAATTATCATACAATAAAATCTGATATTAAAATGTTATGTTTACTTTAAGAGTGGGCATCAGTGTGTGGTATACTGTGAGTACAATAGTGATCTATTTGTGGGGGTGTACACGGGGCAGTTGTTTGTGTATTTTTTGCGGGCTTGATTGTTCTCTCGGTGCCTATACACTATGTTTTTCCATTCAGTTTTCCATTTCGGCGTGACGCTGCAACGCGTTCAAGTTACACTTTGTTGGAAGCAGTCTCGCTTACGGCTTTCGGATCCCTGGCTGTGACTTTATACTATGCTAGGCAGGTCTGTGTGTCAGCCAGTTCTTTGCCTAGCACAGCATTACAGTGGCTCCACATCCACTGTACCCACCTGATTTGGCCCCTGTGTCTTCATCCTGTTCCACATGCTGAAAATTACCCTGAAGGGAAAGAAAAGAGATACAGCTGAATATGATAGAGTCACTGCAGTCCACTTCGGAACAGCCATGTTACTGTGTTATTCATGCACTGAAATGCAGACAGATGGCTGTAGTCACTCTATAAAATCTGATGGGTTGCACTATGACCAAGTTACCTGTATCTGCTATAGTTCTCTTGCAATAAATAATGAACCCAAACATGTTTCATCAGCCTCTGTGTCTTCCTTTCAATAAAACTTGCATGTTTGCCACCACAAACACCTGTTAATTCCCTAATAGTGCAGTCCATATTTCCATTATTTCATTTAACCTGTGTACTTTGATCTGTCACACATTAGATGTAGCATAGTTAACCCATCCTCTGTGTTTTCCTTCCAATAAAACTTCCCTTTTTGCCATCATAAACACTTGTTAATTCCTTGATAGAGCAGTCCATATTTGCAATATTTCACCTAAACTTTGCACTTTTATCTGTCACACATTAGACATGGCATAATTAAACCATTAGCACTAAAATTAAATTCTCATTGTTACTGTAGAAGACTGAAACAACCTGCATCTTAAAGGACGGCCATAATTTGACATTGACAGTAGTTGATGTTCAGAGTTTTAAGCATTACGCTGTGTGTTACATGTCTGTGATATTCAGAGCCAAAGATTTAATTAATTTGGTATAGATCCATGACACAGGAGGTGAAATTTGTGGGCTCATTGTGAAGAGTGGTAGTGACATTCAACATTTGTAGCTATGTTCCACACTGATCACTCATAATTCAGATATTGAGTTGATATACTTATGGTCCACTTGATCTGAGAATAACTTTGAGATCTCTGGATATGTGCAACTCTGAAAGCAGTAGAGCCACACCCTAACAGAATGCCACTTGCTTGTTCTTCACAGTTCCTGACGATATATCGATGGTGCTGGTGAATAAAAATATTCTATAATAGAGGATTTCTGTTTACAGACTTTCATGGATCTGATTGAGGTTGGTGCTATATTGCTAGTGACTGTAATTGCTTTAGTTACTGATGAGCACTGGGATTGCCTGAGGTCATGCAATGTTTTGGGGAAAAGGGTGAGTTCTTGGGTTGACTGCTGTGTGACTAAGATGTAAATATTCTGGATACAATGCTGCATTTTGTACTGATCATATTAATTCAAATATGGTGAATATTTATACATAGATATTAATACAGAAGATATAAATTCTTATTCATACCAAATATGACAAGAATAAAATGTAGCTGGACATTATTGTTCATGTATCCTAGACACAATGTATGTCATATATGAAAACTGAGAAATAACATCTTGGTTCTTGTGGCACATCTACCCATGAACTATATGTATATAAAAATATATATGACATTTGTTGATTTACACCCACCTGATAAATAGTACGAGTATTCTGCTAACTTATATTGTTTCTTATTGCTTCTGTCTTAAATTTTAATACCTTATTATTTATCCATTTTTGTGGATCTTTAACCCTAATATGCTGTGTAATTTTAGTGTTAATGTATGTTTAGCTATTGCAGTTTTATTGTAATAAGAATATGTAATGTGGATTCCCATAGTGAGCACAAAACAAATGTACTTATGTTGACATGTCATTGCATTTCTTACTATCTGTCTTGTGTAAAAGGCCTGATGATGGATTAGTTAATTACTCTGAAACATGTGCCTATGCAACTGGTTGAGAATATAAATTGTGTTCAACTGAAATTTTATTATTTTTTTCTCAGTTGGGTGAATTCTTGCTTTGTTTTGATTCTTATATGCATTATGCATACAATATAATGAGCAGGGGTGCAATGATCTTTGAGAGTCTAAATGCTTTGTTTGCGCTATTAGATTTACTGTGAATTTTACCCATGCTAATTGAATTTAAAAGAATTAGAAGATTTAATAAAAATGTTTTGATTTGGCCCACATAGTAAATATGCATGATGGTCAGTTATTTGGTTTTATTATGTTGCTATATAGGGAAATCTGCCTGTCATGTCAAGAGTCCCACATGTATTCATGTGCAGGATGTATCAAAATCAGGTATGAACAAATGGAATTAACTCTACACCATTAATGAATGATATTACAGCAATTCTTGAAGATATATATGTATGTTGGGTTTAATTTTTGCTAATTGGCAACACAGAATTTCTTTCCCAAGTATGTGACAGAAGAGTGTGACAGTACACATTTTCTCACTTACTTCAGGATGGTTAATTATCAAGCACATTATTTTCCATAACATTTTTCCATTGTCACAAATACTAAAACCAAGTGCAGTGAATAATCAAGGTTTCTGGCATGTGGGTACTTCTATACTGCAATGAAACATCAGCAGGTACTATACAGGATACATAACGTTGTCTGACCCATATTTTTGGTCACTATACAGAACATTACACATGGCAGCAGGCAGCACAACATTTGCTGCTGTTTCACTTTACCATCAGTCAAGGTGTACACCTTTTAGACCAATGAACATTAGGTTTTTGCTCACCATATTTAAAGAAGGCACTGGAATTTTTATCGTTGCATCGTTCATTTTGAAATCTATGTAGTTTACACACCAACAAATGCACTATTTATTAAATTGGTTAAAAAGTTCTAAATTTACATTAAAATACAATAATATTGCTCCTACATATTTCGGTCTCTAATGACCATCACCAGGGAGCCCGATTCAAGTTATATTTATGTTAAAACACTTGGTAAAATTATGTCGTTATATATATTTGGTGTAAATTTAGAACTGTTAACCAAGTTAATAAATAGTGCATTTGTTGGTGTGTAAACTACATAAGGCACTGAAAGTTTCAATTCATTGTGTTTTGTTCACTACTAAGATTTTGGACTTTTATGTTTTTTGAACTGTGCATTGTGATATAACTATGTAATAAGAACCAGCAAAATACACACTTTTTAAATTCATCATCATCATCATCATCATCCTAACCATCAAGGATTGGACCCTTTGATCCGTTCCGTCTCCACAGTTACAGCTGCTTGCACCAACGCTTCTTTGGTCTTCCAATTGTTCTCCTTCCTTTTGGTCTGTAGTGGTATGATTTCAAAGGGAATCGGTTTTGTGGCATTCTTTGCAAGCGTAAAAGCCAGTTCCATCTGTATTCATCTATCTTGTCTACTATGCCTGTAATCCGTAGATTGCTGCATATGTAGTCATATGTTTTGTGGTCATAAAGGGTGTAACCTGCCAGAGGTCTCAGTAACTTCATTTCTGCCACTTCGATTCTTCATCTTTGTAAGGCTGTTAGAGTCCAGTTTTCTGACCTATATAAAAATGTAGGTAAAACTAGTGTGTTGTATATTTTCAAAATGGTTTCCATTCTCACTTTCTTAAAAATAGTTCTCTTACTAGTACCTATTAATTGTAAAAATTTTGCCAATTTAAATTCTACGTCATTGGAAAATTGGTAAGATATACTGCAACCTAGATAAGTAAATTTATATTTATTAATGATTTAATTTAATAATAGTGTCTTCTACTTGTTTCAAACATCCAAGTGTTCATCTTCAGGAAGACTTGTACATGTAATTTAATGGCATTTCTTTCATATGGCCATATAAGCAGTGTGGTTGGTGGAAGGATGTGCGCCATACTAAGTTTAGTATCTTTCTGAGGATGAACACTTGGATGTTTGAAACATGTAGAAGTCGCTAGAATTAAATTAAAACATTAAAGTAAAAAGTGTGCATTTTGTTGGTTCTTATTACACTATTATGATTTTACTCGCTGTATTTAAAGGAGGTGCTCGAAGTAGTGTCCTTTAACTCTGAGATGGCTGTCACAAAACATGTTTCACATTGAAGTTGTGCTCATAAAACCGTAAACACTGCATTCTGAATCATCAGTTGCAGACTGTGTTATGTTCAAGGATTATTGCTGTACTCTTCAATCTTTAACACGCTCCACAAGTGTAAAAAATTGAATGGATTGTGATATTGTAAATGGGGAGGCCACAACCGCCTGCTTATTATTCTGTCACCAAAAACACTCTATAACACAATGTATACAATTTAATTAAATATGATGTCATTATGGCACAATTGGTGTTAGAATGTGTGTAACGTATTGGCTTGAATTTAAGGTCACAGAAGAAAAAAATGGCCCAATAATCCTCATGTGATATTTGTATTTGTGGATCATGTTAAAAGACAATGCTTGTAGTAATAATCCCTGTACTGAAGAGAATCTGAAGTAAAGCATTTCGAATAGTATTGTTTGCTATGGTGGTATAATTTTTAATTAAATGAGATCGTATGATCTTTAATTAAATTAAAAATTTGGCACACCGTTAAATACTGAATATATTCCAAGAGACCATTTTTTTTCTAATTTTTAAATGACACATCCCCGTTGTTCAAGCCAATCTTACTTACTTTCTTACTCCATAGAGCATAGTCCTTCTTGAGAAGCTGCGGGTTCTCAGATAGTCAAAAAATTTCCCGCATTTTATGGAACCCAAATGTTCATTACCACGTTCACAAGTGCCCTCCACCTGTCCCTATCCTGAGCCAGGTCAATCCATTCCATCCCACTTTCTGAAGATCCATCTTAATGTTATCCTCCCATCTATGCCTGGGTCTTGTAAGTGGTCTCTTTCCCACAGGTTTCCCAGCCAAACCCCTGTATCAACCTTTCTTCTTCCCCTTACGTTCTATCTGCCCCGCCCATCTCATTCTTCTCGATTTGATCACCCGAATAATATTTGGTGAGGAGTATAGATTATTAAGCTCCTCATTATATAGTTTTCTCCACTGCCCTGTCACCTCATGCCTCTTATGCCCAAATATTTTCCTCAGCACCCTATTCTCAAACACCCTCAGCCTACATTCCTCCCTCAATGTGAGCGACCAAGTTCTACACCCATCCAAAACAACGGGCACAATTATAGTTCTGTACATCTTAAATTTCATATTTTTGTATAGCAAACTGGAATACAAAATATTCTGCACTGAATGATAGCAAGCATGCTCTCAAAAACTGTCTTCTGAATCATCACTTTTTTCACCACTTTATGCATACACACTCAGAACAATGGTATTACACCAGTGACCTCTCAGAATTATATGTGACATCCTATCACAAAAAACTCTACTCTGATACTATTGTGAGGTGTACAAACACTCCATCCCCAATTATTGATTTTCAACTCCTTTTCCATACAAAAAAATATACCCCTGTTCTTACAGTACCCCTGTTTTCCCACCTAACCTCCTGCACACCCAATAAATCCAATTTACACCTTGCTAATTCCCTGGCCACTGTAATAATGACCCTGACCTAAACAGGCTCCTAACATTCCATGTACCAAATCTCATGTCCCTTGTCCAGTGCTTAGGTTGTATTGAAGGATGTCCAGGTCTGAGTCACATGTATCTGTTTTATAACAAGGCCAATTTTTACGATGAGGAGTTTTTAGCACCTTGCCCTGCTCCCAAGCTGGAGAACCACCCCTTGTCGGCTGTTCGCGACTGCTTATTCCATATATTCGCTGCTACCCTCCATATAGGAGGCCGCTCCTACATCCACAACCTGAGGATCTGCCATGCCATGGTGACACGGACCCCCTTATCATGGACAAGTCCACCTATATATTCATTAAACACCATCTATAAGTTACAATGGTTACTAGTTTCTGCCTTCTGTTCAGGCTGTCATCAGACCATGCATCATCTTGAATTAAAAAAAACATACAATTGTCTTAATATAGAATGGGATGATATCTCATTCCCTATTAAAGAAACACCATACAATCATATTCATACACAATGGGAAGAGAACTCATTCCCTTTTAAAGAAAAAGCATACAATCATCTTAACCTTTTGGCGCCGGAATTATTTTTTTAATTTTATCACACCCTGTATATAAAATGTGAATAATACATGAACTAAATATGTTAGATTAATGAAACAAACTGCATTTTGAAGAGAAAAAAACGGAGAGTATATACCATGTTTAAAATATTCAGTACCTATATTTGTTGAATACATATATATAATGCAACATTTAGAGGTCAGCGGTGCGGTACAACCACTATAGTCGTCGTTAGGCGTCAAAGGGTTAATATAAAATTGGGATGAGAGCTCTTCCAATTTTATATTCAGACAATTACATGAGTTTTTTTTTTTTTTTAATTTTAAATGATGCATGGTCTGATGATGGCCTGAACAGAAGGCTGAAACTAGTAACCATTTTAAAATGTTGATGGTGTTATTGAATGACGGTTTTTTAAATAAATATATAGACTGTAAAGTGCTGCACTGTTTTGCTGAAACAATTCACTCCTGCTTCATGATCTGTGTTGTGTAATTTATGAACCATATGGATGTAAATGCAGTAGCTTTGTTCCTGCTTATGTTAATGATGCAGGCACTCCATTTTGCTGTACATGTCAAATCAAAACTTTTCTTGGAGATGTTTTTCAGATTTAGCAGCAATTTCTTGTGTTTTTTCATCAGAGTGTGTCTCCTGCATGTTTCTCTCCTGCCTACAATTAAACATGTTGCCGGAAACCTTTTCACATATGTGTAAGTTACTGTTTAGAATGGACACATCAGGAAAATTTCATCTGAATTTACATCAGCACCTCTTCTTGGATCAGCAAGTAGCAAAGTTGCAGTGGTGCTTTCTTTGTGACTGAAGACTGACTTCACAACAACAGAAATGTAACAGTCTCTGTGCAACAGACTGAGTCAAGGCAGTTCAGTGAGTCAGGAAATTTCTGTGAGGTTGGTTAACATTAAAACTAAGATAACAATAAGGATAAAAATGTGCAAAATATCAGTCCAAAAACAACGAGAAACTATACATCCCTATCTTATCGGGCCTATCATACTAACAAAGGAGTGCTAAAATATCGTTTTGGGCCTATTCAGTCTGCAGAAAGAAATAAAGGCACAAAAATCTTACAGCATAACAATACAGCAATGTTGGAATCCTGGGAATAAGATTTAGCTGCCACTGAACTATTAACTAGTTCAGGTGCCCCATTATCCCATGATAATAGTTTGAGACTGTGTTTCTTTTTCACTTAATTTGCATGCAGATTAATTCATCTCACATTTGTTCAAGCAGTTGATTGGTTGGTTAGTTGTCAGTGTTCAGTAAGTTATGTGTTAATTAACACAACCTTCTGTATTAACTTTCTTTTTAAGATAATTTGTTATATTTGTGATTGAACATTGTTACACAAATTACTACACATTTCTAGCCAATATGCTGCATGTTTATATTCTTTGTGTTTTTACTCAGTAGGCTATGACATAGAAATCTGAACTTGGGATTACAGGCTGCTCCTGATGGACAAATCATCTCTGTATATGTCAGTGTATGATTTTTATCTCTGGTGAAACTTGAAACAGAAAATTTGAATTTTAATGTAACACAGAATATTTACATCAGTACAAAATATGCTTCAATGATGGATACTTTTTTTTAGCAATTATTGTTACATCACACGCACAAAATGAATCAATCGAACAGGTCTTTTTACTGTCAGCAAAATGGTAATATGATTGTATGGAAGAGGTATGACTTTGGAACGTGAGAGATTCATTTCAACACAGATGAAGGAAAGAACTATATACCGGGCGTGTGTTAAAAGTCTGGATGGCAATGTGAAATTTAATATTGTCAACAGTATTTCTATATTATTGTTTAAGTATGGCATGCTCCACATAACAATTTCTTACAGAATCTCCAAGCAATCACCTTACATCCAGTAATATGGTAACTCTGTTGATATGACTTTATCCATGACATGTCAGAAACCACACGATAACCTGCATTTTAAGAGGATTTTCCTTTTGTAAGACTCTAATGTTAGAGGTCATAAATGTTGTCTAGGAATGCAGTTGTCCCTACTGTATGTGCTGCATTTGCAACAACCAAATATGACAGGTCGTAATTGTTGACTTGAACTGCAGGATTCCCTCCTGTACATGCTGCTCTCTGGGAACAAAATATTTGCCACCTTGTCATGCGTTCAGTCAAGAATCAGAGATGTAAGGGCATGAATTAGGTGGTCAGTATTTATATTTAATGGCATGTATGTGTGAATTACATGGATTCCTTGGTGTTTGGGCATCGACAAAACTCTTTTAGGGGAGTGAAGCACCCAAGAAATTGTTTAAGAGGATGCTGAGTACCCCTTTAACTTCCCTTACTTTCAGTTTACTTTTACATTATTAGTCTCTTCTTATTTCCTAAAAATAACCTCAAAAACCCTGCATACACTTTTCTGCTTTATTATAGCTAATATTCTTAACTGCTTACATAATTATCAAATAAGGTGTCTGTGTTCAGAAAAGATTAGCTGAGTAGAATTTAAGATGTTAGAAAATGTGCCACTTAAAACATGTCATGTAGGAGAATTTATAATGCAGACCTAAGCACTTCCTGCAGTTTCAAAAGTTGGCAGCCATAGTTTGTGGCATACACTCTCAAGCTGCAGCTGTCCAAGCTTTTCATGTGGTAAGAGAAGGAGCATAATGCAAGAGCCTGAAGTCAGTGTTCATGGTTTGTGGTGTACACACACACACTGCAGCTGACATCCCTGTGATTTTACCCACACGTGCCTCCAATACATCATACTCTTTTTAAAACAAAGTTTGCTATGGGAACACAAAGGTGTATATTACCTCTATAGTCCTCCTGTATACATTCTGACATATGAAACACAATGTACTGAGACAGTGTACAAATTCTTTCAATGTTTTAATGGTTCAGTGGACTTCATGTTTGGTATTTACAGTGTTTGCATCCTGTACAGGGCTTCTGATAGGTTAGGGCATGTTGTCTGTTTTTGTCAGGTTTTTATAAACTGAAGAAGTTTTGATAGTGTCACTAACAGGCTGGCAAACGTTTGTGCAAGTTGTAAAGGGACACACTTATGGAGTACAATTGCAATTAGCACCAAAAAGGGTCATTTGTTGACTGAATTATATAAAAAATATACATGTATAGTTCTTATTACCAAACCATCATCAGGGTTTATACAAGTAACACAACTGTTGCTGATTTGATAATTAGAATCATAACATGTTTGGTTTTTTATGTAATTCAATAAATAAAGCGTTGTGCACCTTGTACGGGGTATACAAGTGTATTTTGTTGAATGAAATAGCCATTAATTGAAAGTAACACAATTGAGGAACCCCATCTACAGAGTTCATGTTCTTCATGCTCACACTTTTTTAAACAGAAGATTAGCACAGTTTATAGTATTTCTGGGCGGTGTCAGAATTAGTCCATGTAGGCTGATCAGCATATTTTTGAGAAAATTGACCAATATTAAAATCTATTAAATTTTCTGACATCTTGAAATGTCACTGAAATCCTGCAATAAAACCAGTAGTCTGAATAGAGAAGAAGACACCCCCCCCCCCCATTATCTTTTACCTTCTCATTTTATACTTCCTGTAGAAAAACTGTGACTGGCAGTAACATAATAAAAATGTTCATTGTTAGGACAAAAATTCAGGAAACAATAAAACTCAGAAAATAAAAGAATGGGTTTTGTAACATTGTAGGTCCTCCAGCCCATTTTCAAAAGCCTATTGGACAAGTAAGCAGATTAACAAGCCATCCAGCGCAATGTGTACGTGATGGGAGACCATGTCTAATGAAAGTTGTCAAACTAATATAAAGGCAGTACATTCCAGTTAATATTCCCACAACTGTACTTTAAATCTACTTTTATTCCATCACACACTTGAACTTTAGCACAAACTGCCAGCATTGCAGCTGATTGCTGCCCAATCCATACACCAACACTAACCTGCCAGCATTTCAACTTGCTGCTGTCCAACCTGTACACCAAAAATGACCTGTCACTCTTTCAGCTAGATGCTGCCTAACCTGTACACTAACACTTAACAGCCAGCATTTCAGCTTGCTGCATTAATTGATAAAAAGAAGTAAAAATAATGTAGATAACAAGAGTAATGATGGAAATCTTCCTACTTTTCATTATTATCTAGAACAAAATTATGTTCTCCCTCCTCGTATTTGGTTTTTAAAACTTTTTCAACCAAAGAAATTACTTCTACAATTAAATCATTAAAAATGAAAAATTCTCATGGGTACGATAAGATTTCTACTGAATTATTAAAAATTAGTGCCACTTACATATGTTTACCATTAACTTATATCTGTAGTAAGTCTATCTTGTCAGGAATTTTTCCTGATCGTTTGAAGTTCTCAATTATAAAACTTATACATTAAAGGAGATAGAATGAATCCAACAATTTATAGACCTATGTCATTATTAAATTCTTTATCGAAGGTTTTTGATAAGCTTTGTATATTAGACTAATTGATCATTTTTAATAATACAGTAATTTATTTAGTCAATAACACAACATATATTGGTAATCAGTATTAAAAATTCGGCCACATGTTTCGATTCAAAGGAACCATCATCAGGCCAAATACAAAACACAGTACTGGTACATTCAGAGAGTGTGCACACTATGGGGTCCCATTCTGTTTAAAAATTATATTGGCATTAAAGATCACGGTTAATTCTGTTAGCCGATATATATATAACTCCTGTCAGTATATCTTTGTTAAAATATTTAAAATGCTGTATCACGAGTATTACAAGCTCTTGTCAGATGGGGTTGTTTATGGTTGCAGCTAATGTCACTCGTTGGACGTATTCCAAGTTGTAGAGATCTGTTAGCAAGTGTCTTCTTGCCGTTACATGAAAAGCCACGTTCTGAGTTATATATCACATGTTAATGTAATTTATGGCGAGTCTTCATCACAAGTTTCTTCTTCTCTTTACGTCCTATGGAAGACTGAGTTCTAAGTTGTATAACATGTCTTCCGGCTCTTATTAGCACTATTTTTTAATATTATGGATACGGTTAAAACTGTGGAGGTTGTTTATATTCAAACTCTGCATCCGTTTTATGGTACGATTGTAACCGTATACTGACGGACGTCCCGTTTTATGTACCGTATCAGAGGTTCTGTAATAGTAATGGTGACTTTAGTTGAACGTAGTATATATGTCTATCCGATATGTTTAAACCGTGAGTGCACACACATTCCCATAATTAATTTTATAACTAGATTACCACATCCAACTAAAGTCATCATTACTATTACAGAACCTCCGATACGGTACTTAAAATGGGACATCCATCAATATATGGTTACAATCATCCCACAAAACTGACGCAGAGTTTGAATATACATAACCTCCACAGTTTTAACCGTATCCATAATATTCATAAATAGTGCTGATAAGAGCCGGAAGACGTATGTTATACAACTTAGAACTCAGTCGTCCATAGGATGTAAAGAGAAGAAGAAACTTGTGATGAAACATCGCCATAAATTACGTTAGCGTGTGATACACAAATCAGAACGTGGCTTTTCATGTAACGGCAAGAAGACACTTGCTAACCGATCTCTACAACTTAAAATACGACCAACGAGTGGCGACATTAGCTGCAACCATAAACAACCCCATCCAATTAGAGCTTGTTATACTCGTGAAACATATGTAAAACAGCATTTTAAATATTTTAACAAAGACACGCCGAAAGGAGTTTTATATATATATATATATATATATATATATATATTAAATACATCGGCTAACAGAATTAAACATATTGTTCAGTGAACTGAAACATGTTGCCGAATTTTTATTATTGATTACCAATATATGTTGTGTTTCTGACTGAATAAATTACTGTATTATTGCAAACACAGCGGGATGGCTCCTATCAAAGTTTTGGCCAGAGCATTTTTAAATTAATAAATTACTAGTCGGAAATCAGTTTGATTTCAGAACAGGCATAGCAACTGAATATGCCATTCTTAAACTAACACATTGAATTTTAAATGCTCTTAATAATACAACAATGGCCGGTAGTATATTTTGCGATCTGAAGAAAGCTTTCAATTCTGTTAATCATGATTTATTACTGTCTAAACTACCTTATTATGGAGTAAGAGGTAAGTCTAAATTATTACTTGGGTCTTATCTTCAGAATAGATATCAAAGAATTCAAATCATTAACTCTTATCTTAATTCTAACACAATCTCAAAATGGACCAAAATAAAATATGGGGTGCCACAGGATTAAATTTTGGGCCCATTGTTATTTCTAGTACACATCCATGACTTACCTAAGGCCATAGAACACAAAGCCATTCCTTGTTTATTTGCTGGTGATACCAGTATATTAATTACAATCCCAAGTAATACCCAGTTTCAAAGTGATCTTAATGTAGTTTCTGAAGAACTAAATAAGTGGTTCAAAGCTAATTGTTTTCCTTGAATTTTGACAAAACTTTTTTCATTCAATTTACTAATAAAAGTACATGTGCTTATGACATACAAATTACATATGAAGATAAACAAATTCGTATAGCTATTGAAACGAATTTTCTTGGGCTATTTATTAATAATACTCTTTCTTGGAAAACAACATTGAATGTAATAAGGGTAAACTAAACTCAGTTTGCTATGCTATGTGGTCAGTCAAACTGCATGTATCACTAAATACTCTGAAAATGATTTACTATTCCTACTTCCACTGTGAAATGACTTATGGTATACTGTTCTGGGGGCACTCCTCAGACAGTATAAAGATTTTCAGGTTGCAAAAGAAGATTATTAGAATCATGATAGGTTGTGGAATCAGTGTCTCTTGTAGAAAATTGTTTTCTAATTTAGAAATCATACCACTCCTTTCCCAGTACATTCTCTCTCTTCTTTTATTTGTGATAAGAAACAGGAATCAATTTCTGGTCAATTCTGAGATATATCACGTTGATACTAGGCACTATGCTTATTTTCACCAACCTTCTATGAGTTTTACTAAATACCAGACAGGAGTGGACTAATGTTTAATATGCTTCTTTCTTATGTTAAAATAGAATCTATAATCACAATAAATTTAAATTGATAGTACAGATATGAAAATTTCAGATTATTCTTTGGATGAATATTTTGATCTTCAAAAACTTTATATTTATTTATTTATTTATTTATTTATGATCCAAATTAGTATTTGAAATTTGGGCACATAAAATAAATATACATTTATGTTTCTTTTTTCTTTAACTACTAATCTGTATTTTAGATCTTGATTTGTATATAACGTAACTACATAAATGACCCTATCTTTATCTGTTATGCAGTGATGTTGTAAAATATTTTTTGTTCAGTAAATACTGTATCTTCTTAATTGGTGTTTGTATGTTATTATTTGTTATATTAAAATAATTTACATTATGTTAAATCCTCAAATGTCATACCAGGCCTTGTAACTAAACTGTTGTACACTTTTACACAGGCTTCACTTCTTGACTTCTTAAGCAAATATGACTATTTCCATATCCATATGGATTTTGTAATCCTATGAGTGTCTATGGAATGAAAATAAATTATATATATATATATATATATATATTGTGGTGTGATATATATATGATATATATGATATGATATATATTATATGATATGATACGATATGATATATATGACATGATATGATATGTTGCTCCCTAACCTACACACCAACACAAACTTCCAGCATTGCAGCTTGTTGATGCCTACCCTATAGACTAACACTAACTTTTAGCAATGTAGCTGGTCGCTACCTAACCCATACATCAACACTAACTGCCAGCACTGTAGCGTGAGGCAGACCAACCGATACACCATAATAAGCAGCTAGTAGGGGCAGTTAATTATTTCCGACTGTTGGCTGCAGAACTTCACACGAGCAAATACTATTGCTGATGTTATATCTATGGTATATATCAAAACTTCAGTTTTGCCATTTTGTCCTCGGCTGTCTCAGTCCTCTTCTTGTATAGTGTTGTAATATGTGACTAATACTGTACTTGTAATTAAATTAACATTGATGTGTGTTGCTTCTACATCAACTGTTTACAGTGTACTTTTAGTTTTTAACTTCTACTGTCATAATTTATAAAATCTCAGATATTGTCTAAAAACCCCCACAAGAATTTTTAATTTTAAAAATTAGTTTTTCTTTTAATGATGCTAAGGTTTTTATTCAAGAGTTTATAAATTTAAGTCAACTGAAATGTACATGGTACAGTGCATGGAGACCAGCGACATGTGAGGAATTAAAAGTCTGTACAATGCACAGAGGCTAGTATTGAAGGTTTAAATAAATATCAACTACTCTGTATGCTTAATGGATATATCAAGACACATTACATTGCAAGTAGATAATTAATCTAGCCATGACATGCTGCAATCTGAAACTCTGAAGAAGTCTAAAGGCCATGCATCAGAACGAAGTCCTACTTCATGTTTTATGTATAGTAAATACATATATGCAATATAGATCTACAAAACTTGAATTTCCAACATAGATGACTACTGCCACAAGATACAGTACTGTCCATGTGCTATATCTATATATTACATTTCATTTCATTTATTTCACATTCCATTAATCTTATACAAATGTGGAAATAGTCATGTATAAATATAGTGTAATATCAAGCAAGTGTACATTCAGTATAAACAGTATAAACTGCGACTTTGTGTAGTGTCATTGTCTAGCTTTACTAGTAATTACGAGTACTATAATTTAAAATAAGCCTAAGTAATAATGAGATTGAATGCGATATCAGCACTAATTGTGTATCAAAATATTCCTTTAAACTGAAGCAGCAGCTATGTAACAGATATCTTTCCAATGCTAGTTTGCATTTATTTTTATCACCAGATAAATCTTTAATAGTTTTTAGTAAATGTTTGTAAATCTTGATTCCTTGGTAATAAACGTCTTTTTAGTATATTGTCAAGTTTGCTGCGGGTACATACAAATCAGAAGTTGGCCATGTAGTAATTTTATGCATTTGTGAGTTAGTCATAAATTGGTCTTTATTTTTAGTAAGAAATAAGAGTACTGAAAGTATATATTGGGATGGAACTGGTAGGATATTTAATTCCTTAAATGGTTGCCAACAAGAGGCATTCTTACTCAAGTTCATAATTATTCTATTTATTCTTTTCTGAACTTTGATTATTTCTTCACTATGTGAAGAGTTCCCCCAAAATAGAATTCCATAGGATATAATTGAATGGGCATAAGAAAAGTATGTACTTCTCAATACATCTAGTGACATAAACGGCTTAATCGACCTGATGGCATAACAAGCCTTATTCAGTCTGGTTATTAGTTCATTAATATGATGCTTCCAAGTTAAGTTGGCGTAAATGGTTAGTCCCAAAAATTTTAAACTCTGAGCAGTAGCAATTTTCCTATCACCAAATGACACCTGCATATTAATTTTGTAATCAGTTTTAGTTGAAAATTGCAAAATGTATGTTTTGTCATAGTTTAATGTTAATAAATTACTGCAAAACCATTTATTTATTTCATTAAATATCTCGTTAGTATGAAATTTAAATTTGTCCTTATCATGGTTAGCAACAATAAAGCTTATGTCATCAGCAAATAAAATTGGGCTGGATTTATCCGACACACTCTTGGAAAGATCATTAACATATATTAAAAACAATAATGGTCCAAGGACTGAACCCTGTGGTACTCCATGTTACACTTCTTCCCATTTAGAGAAATATCCATTTATCTCATTGCAAGCATTTATAGTCACTCTCTGGTATCTGTCTCTTAGATAGGATTCCATTAATTTGCAGGCAACACCTACTATACCATAAAATTTCATTTTCAATAGAAATATGTCATAATTTACACAGTTGAAAGCTTTTTTCAAATCACAGAATAGCCCACCAACCAATATTTTGTCATTAAGAGATGATAGTATGTTATTAATTAGTGTATATATAGCTGTTTCAGTAGAATTGTTACACCTAAAGCCAAACTGTTCTTTTACTAATATGTTGTTTGAAGTTAAATGATAATAGAGTCTTTTATATAAACCTTTTCAAAATTTTTTGAAAAGACAGGCAGTAATGAAATGGAAATGTATGTAATTAAAGGGGCTGCATTATTAATGGCTGAACGTTTTTGTTTGCCATAGGTTGTATATTTACCATTCCAGGGAACTGTACTGTGTATGGGGACACATATGTTGATGAATGTTACTCTCTTGGTTTAGTTGCTAGGGGAGAAACCAGAACCTGAAATAAGGCAAAGATCACAACCACACAAGCAAATGAAGTGAAGAGATACAAGAATAAACCTAGTTGTACAAACGTCACACTTGTTTCTGTGCACACCCAAGAGAGTGTGTGAATGAGTGGAGGTACAGCATTATTTATTGTTTACCTTGACACTTAGATGTAGGTGGGTGGTCTAATCTATGTCCTGAGCATTTTACTGCTGGGGAAATGGCCACCAGGAATGTTTTTGAAACCGATCTGGACTCTTTGGAGAAAAGTGGCTGGAACTTGCCAGGAATCAAGCCATATTTCCTTAGTTATCCAGCCTGTATGTACCCTGGTGACTGCACAAACAACACTAGTTTGGAAGCAAGTCATATGTCACCAAATATTGGAGCCTCTCCATGCTGAAATCAGGTGTGTCATAATTCTGCACCCTGATGACAAATGCACCATGAATCATCGAAGAGCAAGCGCATGAAACCATTTGAGAAAACTTTACAATAAAAGTACATGGCCCAAACAGTACAATAAAAATGTATAAAATGGAATGAATTGTACTATTTGAAAAACATGTAACACAAGCTATCCCATCAAAATGTAATAGACAAACATTGAAATCCAGTGTGACAATAAAATTATGGGAATGATTCTATAGCCTGTGTTGCAGAAATTTATTTACTCTGTTTAAATAAACTATGCATCAGTGATTAAAAATTGAAATTACAGTATTTATGAATTTAATCAGGGGCAGGATGGTGACTAGGCTATGTATATCTATGCCAGCTGTCACCTAGAGGGCTGTTAGTCAATCATGGAATCTGTTCAGGCAATACATCCCTTCTCCTGGGCTCCAGTAATGTTTGCAATTTGGGATCTAAAGCAAGCATGCAGACTTCTTGACTTGGGCCTTCCAATTATGCTTTGTACTTTTTATGTAATAATATAGCATGTGTACTAGTGCCTGGGGGAGCAGGATGGTACTGACATAGTGTGAATGAGAGTTATTGGATGACAATACAATTATTTACTGCAATGGCATCACACCAGCTGTAATGAGTTTTCCTCCAGCACTATCGTTATGTTTCTAGCCACTCCCTGTGTCTGCTGAGCCATTGCAATGCTCTACATTTTTGTCTGCAAGAAAGACAATGATAAGTACACATCTGGGTAGATTCTACAAGTTAAAGATTGACCCTCAGTGCCAGAGTGCTACATGCCAAAAAAGGCCTGAATGTTAAAGGAAATGGGGTTCAATTCCCAGGGAAAGATGATATTTTCTCTCTCCCAAAGCATCCAGTCCAGTTGTGGGGTCCACCCAGCCTCATATCTCATGGGTAAAGTGGTTGGTTTCCCCTCACAATAGTTGGCATATGAAGTTGGTCTGTGGTATCCCATTTAGTATCCAGGTTTAGTATGCATAAAGCAATACCTCTACTTACGTGCCTCCATGGTGTGGAGTATCAGTATGTACAGGCAGATCTTTACATTTATTGGCTTCATTATGAAAAATATATAATGAAAAGAGAATAAAATAAAAGAAATTTTAGTCAACAAGTGTATGTGTATCTTTCAGGTCTATGTGAACTACACAGACTAACCATAACTGCTAAATGAAGAACTAATTTCTTCACAGGTATTATTATCTTTGTCCTTTCATGCCCATACATCCTGTAGTTGGTTATGACAGTAGTTTCCATCTTTCATAAGACAAAATCCCTCTTCTTCTAATATGAAAATCTGTTGTTTGATGGTAAAACCCGAGCTCACATCTACCACCTGTACCGTATTTTCTCACGAGAATTTTCTGTTCCTTCTCTGTACTTTTTGATAGCATCCTGTTTGTCCTCATTGTTGGCTGACATAAAGTACAGCAGCCTTAGTAGTCTTTTGTCCATGTGTACCTTATAAACATGTGTGCTGGTGGGTCAGGAGTGAGAAAGACTCTGAATGAAGTCATATTATGTGGCGTGATTAAGTCAACCTTATCTAAGACTGCCTAAATTAACTCTGCTTAGCCTAAGTTTTCACCAGTGTGATAATTACTATCTGTATGCACTTTGCAGTTCCTTCATGTATGCTACATCTTCCAACCATCTAGAAGTGAAGCCTGTAGCAACAGCTGCCACACCTCAATGCATACTGTTGATGTTATGCACCACTCACAGCGTGTGGGTTCCCATTAAATGTATTCTGAGGTAAAGAATTGTAGAAGTTACATAAACATAAATTTTCCTATGCTGATATGTGTTCTGGTGTCTTATTTTAACGCCACCTATTCAACCGCATAGATTACATAGTATCAAATGGTAAAGTGATGGGTCAGTTCAGTGTAAGTCTGTGCTCCTCAGCTAGTGGAATATACATGATATGTAAGGTCTTAAGAAATTCCACTGATGATTAATTTAACCCTTCAGAGCTGGCCTGGGTGCACTGAAAGGAACTTTAATTCTTTACGTGCTGCTAGATTTATAATACCATTTGGTTTTGAATGTCTTTATGGAAGATGTGAAATTAATACCCTTCTGTCCAGGGCAGTAGTAGGAATGTAAAGCCCAAAGGCATTGACTGATTGACACACAAGTGCATGCACAGTGAAAATACCTTTCTTGGAAAAACAGAATGTTTGCATTGACTGTGGCAAGGCTGTACATTATTAACAAAATTTACTGTGTGACGGCATGCAAGGTTCAAGAAACACTGCACTGAGGTACAGCAGTTGACTGGAAACACTGAGAGCAGTTGTAAAAGATTGTAGGAATGTGGCCTCCAGACCAAGGACTACCACATTACCAATTGTTACTAAGTTCACAGTTTATTGTAGTTGCCAGTTCCTTTGAGAAACTTTTCAGTCTGTTTCATTTCAGCTGTATTAAGTCTTTTCGGCAACTTTTGCCTTACTGAACAGCAGGTGCTCCTCCTTTTGTTATTATTACATACTTTACTTTTTGGAGATATTTCGTACCTTGTACACGTTTGTGTGGCACTCTTACTTCTATGCCTTAACTGCGGTATGTAAGTATGTTTATCCTATACCATCCTGGCCACTATAGTAATGTCATGCTTTTCTATTACATGAAATATCTTATAGACTGTTGCATCAAATGGAATCATAAGACATTCTAAATAACTGAAATGCATTATACTCATTAGAAACTGCAGAAAATTAAGGGAACTGTTTGAGCAGTAAACACTGGTGGAGGCAGATCATGGTAATAATAATTTCCAATCAAATTTATTGCTTCAGGATGCTTCTTAGTTCAAGTTTAATGAAACTTATCTAACGGGTACATTTTATTGACAGTTCAGTGTACATAAAAGGGAACTTTCTCCTTTTAAAAGGAGTATCCAAGTTAGACTATTTGCTGTCCTCATTCTTGTTGTTATTTCCATGATGTGCCTCCATGACTTTCTTGGCCTAGTAGCTGTTAAAATTTCTGAGAACCACAAATATTTATACTGACACGTCACTTGTCTTGTGGAAATGTTGGCTCTTCTTCAACTGTGTACTTCATGTTGACATTAACACACTTTAAGAAACAAAAGTGGAAATTGTATCACACTTTCAAATACAAGAGTCTTCCAAACACATTTCCTTGCAGTTTCATATTGCTTACTTACTTACTTCCTTACTCCACGGAGCAGAGTCCTTCTTGAATAGCTGACTGGTTTTCAGTTAGTCAAGAAAATCCCAGCATTTTATGGAACCTGAAGGTTCATTAGCAATCTTAATATGTTCCATCTTCGATGCATTAATCAGATCCATAATATAAATAACCAATAAAATGCACTACAAAGTTTATGACGTAGTGAATACATCATAAACTTTGTAGTGGTTTTATTGGTTCTTTATATTATGGTTCATTACGACGTTTACAAGGGCCTGGTTGTATACAGTATGCATATCGTATTTATGTATACAAGACAGATAGGTCCATCTTTTATCACATACAGTAATGCATGAATGTATATCTAATTACATTATAGACAGGTATTACACCACAAAGAGTCAATAATCCTTTCCTTAAATTATTATTGGTTTACTATATTAAATGCTCTTACAAATAAATGCTGAATATCATGACATAATATAATTAACAACAAGTGCCAGTTAGTTTTGTAGAGTGAGCTCTCTGGGAGAAAATAAGAATTATTTGACTTCACCTTGTATAAAATTAGAGTTATGTTGTATTGGTATTAGCAAAAATTAATTTCCCTAATGAAATACATTGCAGGCCTTAATACAATACATCAATGAACTACAAGAAAGGATACAACATGTACCAGATCAACCATACTGTACTTAACTGCAAACATAAAAACCAGGTACATCTGTAACTTTTGTGAGTCTTCTCTTATTTCAGACCTTACTTTTCTTAAATAAGAATGATACAGACATCTCACTTCAGTGACACATAAACTGAAATAGTCAGCTATCCAGCTTCCTCATAGTCCCAAAACCTGTCATGTAAATTACCAGCAGTTATATATAGCTTCTTCTATATTCACACCACTGTATATTACAGCCATATACATTTTGGTATGATCGGACCACTGTCAGGTAATCATGTTACTTTCCTTATGCAATTAATTAATAATACTCTTTATTATAAAATGTTGTAACTATGTGAAAATAGAAAAATATTGATAGAAATTATGTTTGAACAAACGTTTTTGCAGGTGTTGTGATGAATGTGGATTCCACATACATGCATAACTGTTGGTTTTGTAGAACTTAGAAGTGTTAAAAAAGTATTCACATTTGTAGATCCTTGAACACATGCACCATTGTGCTTTTACAATGTTGTGCGTTTTTCTCAAGAAAACTGTCCTTTCATTTTCCTGGATTGTTGAGGATAACCGTTCATTGCTGTTATTTCAGTTTCAGGCTGTATTTTCTTGTTTACTGAGAAATTACTGCAAACTGCTTGGTCAGATGGAGCAGAGTACTTCTTGACTAGGAATTTTTCACATATTCAAGAAACTGAAATTCCTTATGTAGCCTGAAAGTTTGAGTCATCTGTTACAGGGCTGCTGAATTCAGTCCACATCCAACATATCCAAGTCCTGTAAGATCTTATCTAATAATATTCTCCCATCCATTCTTTGATTTTCAAACTGGTGTCTTAGTTTGAGGTCTTCAAATTATTATCTTCATAAACTTTGTATTTCCTCCATGTGTATTATGTGTTCCAGCCACCTAGAACTGGAGCCTCTGGTGACAGTTGTAATTCTACATTTCATATTGTTATTTTATTTATACATTTATCACTCCATGCATTTTGATACAATTGTTACAAAGTAGACCAAATAAATGCACATTATAATTTTTTAATTTATAGAACTCCTGTGATTTGTGCAATTGTACTCCCTGATGACGGGCCAGTAAGCCCCTGAGCATGTAGGGGTTATGTAAATTAAAACATTATAGTGTAGTATGTGCATTTATATTGTCTAATTTGTAATAATCATACCGTTATGTGTCACTTACAGTAAATAAACATAACAGCCTACAGAACATAACCTCATAAAATGAAGACTGATCAGTTTACTTTACATTGACATATTTCAACATACTGTGAGGTCATGATCAGGAGAATGTACCAGAGCAAGAAGTTAAAGTATATATGATTGGATAATGAAAAAACTTATGCCTGTTAGCATATTGATCAAATTACTTGTAATGGTTGATAAAAATAATGGAATAGTATGTTTATATTGCAGTGGAACAAGATAGCTAATAGTATCAGGTACTACTGTTACAGAAAACCAATGAAAACACAAAAATATTCAGCAACATTCTGTAAACTGTACAAAACCTAATATCATGATAAGGGGAGAATTATATTCATAACTTAAGACCTAATGTATGAAGTGCCATGTAACTTTAGTGCCTGGCAGATTTGCTCTTGAATTCAGCAGTGTGGGAAAGACCTTGTCTGCTTTTTAAAGATACAGAATTACAATGATTACAAGCACTCACAGAAATGAAACTGTGTAAAAGTGTTTAGGTGTTGTAAAGCAAGACAGGCATATCTTCTTGACACTGTGGTTTCTTGGGCTGGCTTTCCTATATACTAACGTTGCGGCGTCGGTTTAATAGAAGTAGCTAATAGATGTTTGGCGCTAGAAATGTTAAATCATCAATCAACATAATTGATGGGCATATGTACAAAATGTTGTACGAAACGCGATATTTGAACTTCTCACAGCACAATATATTTTCTGAATTGTGACGCTGCATATTGTTGTCAAAATTTTTACCAGCGTTTCGGAGGAAGGTGCGACATCTTTAGGGTTGAGTAGGGCGCAATAGATGGGGATTAAGGCAGGTGATTCTTCAAAAACTTCGGTGAAGTTCTACCACACTCACGGTCTTTCACTCCCGATTGTGTTAATCTCCGTAAAAGTTGTTTTCTTGTACGTTAATATCTGCATTGATAGCAATAGTACGGAACTTGTGTGTCGGAATTTATGCAGATATACATAAATGGGTGCCCTACTTATTAATTTACAATTGCACCAATTTTACGTACAGTAGATTAAATAATTCGGGAGGCAGTAGATTGATTTTTGATTTCATTTTCGTCTTTCCACTTCTCTTCTCTCATTCCCCCCCCCCCCCCCCCCCCCCCCCCCCCCCCCCCCCCCCCCCCCCCCCCCCCCCCCCCCCACCACCA
>Ga0123355_10001849_pt1 | contig 29651 bp, 15 predicted proteins | sample TergutEmb28metaG_3_FD_89872 | JGI IMG/M metagenome (GOLD analysis project Ga0123355, IMG submission 89872) | Embiratermes neotenicus P1 segment gut microbial communities from Petit-Saut dam, French Guiana - Emb289 P1 | ecosystem: Host-associated > Arthropoda: Insects > Digestive system > Gut ... | reverse complement strand
TCATTCTTCTCGATTTTATCACCCGCACAATATTGGGTGAGGAGTACAAATCATTTAGCTCCTCGTTATGCAATCTCCTCCATTCCCCCGTTACCTCGTCCCTCCTAGGTCCAAATATTCTCCGCAACACCATGTTCTCAAACACCCTCAGCTTCCTTTCCTCCCGCAATGTCAACGACCAAGTTTCACACCCATACAAAACAGCAGGCAAAATTATAGTTCTTGATCTTTAAATTTTTGGATAGCAACCTGGAAGACAAAAGATTCTGCACCGAGCACCACAAAATTTATTCGTCTGGCCACATACAGTCATGCAAGATTTTGGGTTCTCATGTCAGTAACCATGAAGATTAGAGTCTGTTGAGATGTAATGGCACACATTCATGGTCTGGGACACACATACCATCGTTTCAGGACAGAGGTACTCACCTACCCTACAGAACACTAGTACTATTATGGCAAATTGCTTATCAGATTCCACCACAGTAATCTTCATATTCAGTTTGTTTCTTCATCACAGTGATGCTGCGTAAACTATGGGGTATGTGACACCAATGAGAAATGACATGGTTAGTATGGAAGAATAACGGGGAAAGCAATAGTTGCGCAGTGCTTCTCATCTGACGGCTGTAAATTGAGTAGATTATAATCAGCAGAAAATTGCATTCTTTTACTTTTTCCTAACCTCAATTTCGCGATCGTGACTACCATGAAAATTATTAATTCTTTGGTAAATTTTTATATTTACTTAATAATAGAGGCGGATTTACCGTAAAGCTAATGAAGCTTAAGCTTCAGGGCCCCTCACTTCCATGGGCCCCTTCCAAAGCCCTGAGAAGGGGCCTTAGCAAAGCCCTAAAAATACTAAGAAATCTTACAGCTCATATATGAAAGAAACTTGATTGAGGCTTTCTCAAACTTGACAACAAACCTAAAAATTAACATGACATTACCAACAACGAGTTGTGAAGCTGAAAGAAACTTTTCTAAATTATAAAAAATTAAAAAAAAAAAGTTCTATCAAACATGCTAGAGGAAAGACAGAACTATCTGTCTATTCTCTCTATATAAAATGCTATTACAAAACTGCAGTCATATGAAGAGACGATCAAAGAGTATGCAGCCAAGAAATGTAGGAAAAAGGATATTATTGAAGTGCGTCAGGTAGTTAATTAATAAAAATATAAGTTTTTTTTTTCTGGATTTTGTAAAGTTGGTGATACTTCTCACGTTTTTTTTTTAATTTGTAATTTGTTGTTATTCCTTTTCTCTTTCTAAATAAATATCCACTTTCATACCTCATTTTGTATACATAATTTTGTATTTTCTTAAATGAGGCCCCAAAACCTGCAGTAACTTCAGACCCCTGACGAAACCTATATCCGTCCCTGCTTAATAACAATTTTTTTACAGTTTCAGTATATTTTATGTTCGTAAACATCCCAAATCTATTTGTTACCACAGAATGTGCCTGTGGGGGTCAGTGAGTTGAGAATATTTTGGGACATTGTAAGGGGTCTGTGGTAACAGAAAGACTTTGAAATACTGTTTAAATCATTAGGTTAAGGGAAAGGGTCTGCAGAATAACTATGAAATTTTAAGGGGTCCAGCACGAGAAAGATTCAGAAATACTGATGTAGATCAGTAGGTTATTTTGAGGAGGGGGTCCACAGAAATACTGACACTTTGTAAAGGGTCTGTGGTGGCAGAATGATGTAGTTCATTGTGTTCTCACAGCCTTCACTGAAGAAGAGTGAGGAAACAAACACAGAACCAATCACATAAAAAATGGCTGTCTACTGAATATTAAGCAAGAGTGTTTGGTTGTCACTGTAAATGATTGGTTAGGCAAGGCTTGCACCGTCAGTTTCAGAGTAAGGTTACTGAACGCTCCAGCATTTGTCTAACAGGAACTGAGGCTAACCACAACTTCAGAACAGAATAAGAAATAGAGTAATACCCTGTGGCATATGGACCCATATCATTTTCGTATATTTATGTATGTATTTTACGTATTTTTACGTATGTAAGTATATGTACTTTAAGGCATTCTTACATGTCAGCTTTTTATAGAGGTGCACTCTACAATTATCACATCTTGGAAAATTATGTCTGATTTGAGATTCTTGCAGCAGTGACTGTAAATACTGCTTATTCGGAATGTGAAACCATGCAGCTTTGTGGAGAGGCATAAGTTCCAAAAAATGTCAATGAGGCAAATTTTCCATCTCAAAACTGGCAGAGGGACTGCCAATAAATATAATATCCAAGAATAAAAGCATCAGTTCATAAACAGTTCCCCTTGGACTATGGCCCTTCTGTAGTAACCCCAGACATGCATGTTAACTTGCAAGCTGAATTGCTGAGCTTGCACTTACCCTATTAAACCGTTAACTAAGTATTTATTGAAATATCTCAGTGTAGTAACTTATAATCTAACTTTATATTATCCGTACCTTAGTTATTGACGAGAAATTTATACCCTAGATACTGTGCGTGTGTTGGCCACTGTACAGCAGGATTACACGCAAAACTCCCCGTCATTTTGTATGACAACCTTCAACGCGAGTCTCATTAACTTTACAGTCCTCCTACCTGAGTCACATGACTGCAGCTGCTATGAAAGCAGATGAATACTGGCACCACCACCGCTTCAACTAAAAACACACCGATCTACACGCACACGGTTTCACGCACCCTCCAGACTTCTGACCTCACTTTCACTGGGGCTCGCATAACGTTGCCTGCGCCTGAAGCTTGAGAATTTGTGGAATTAATCCCATTATAAGGCCGAAACAGGGTTTTCAAGGCCTAACTCGTGACGGATGATGATGATGATGATGATGATCCCACCGTACAATTACTAGCCACTAACGTAACATACAAACAATTTCAAATAAAGTGTGTCGGATATACACGGAATAGGTGACAGACAGACATGCTGCGTGGGAATTCTAAATGACACACACAGTGGCGTAGAGAAGGCCCACGCAGACGTAGCAGTGCGGGAGGCCTCGTGGGGCAGGACGGCCCAATTTGTTGTCGGTTCTTTCGGACTAGATTCCGTTGTTCTGAAAGAAGGCAGTATTCCGGATCGCTGTTACGAGATACGGGAATAATTTCGTTACTAATTATAAGGGGGGCGGGTCCCATTATCGAGTCGCGGACAGCTCAGACCGCTTATCTACGCTACTGATAACATAAACAATGTCGATCACTAACACAATAACAAAAATAGATACTTAGTACTAAAATAAAAAATATGAAATACTTTTAAACTCGCACAAATTTATACTATTTATTTTGAATGTATTTTGGGTTTAATAAGGCAACTTTTGTACTTGAAGTTTCAAATAGACGTCTTATTATACTGACCTTCAAGATCCTTAATCTAAAGGACACTATCTCGGCACACTGACTTATCAGCCTGTCTCCATCATCAGATTTTGGTTCCTACATACGCCACTAATTCACGTGGGGAGTGGAGTTGTAGCGCCATTTATTCATAATCCCAGCACTAGGTGCAAGTGCCTGGTCAGTTTCACATCCCTACCGCTTTACCCCCGGTGAAAGCGCCCCACCGATACCCCTAGAATAGGAGGCTGTGTCCCCCAGATCTGGTCTGGACGAATTGGACAAAATAAAAATCTCTTGACGCTGCCGGGAATCGAACCATAATTCCTTGGTCGTCCAGCCCAACTCCTTTTGGTGTCAAAAGGCTCATGTTTTGTGGTATTCTCTCACTTACAGACAAAAACACAATCTCTACAAACTAACCTTCCTTGGACAGTTTTCAAGAATGATATATGCATTCACGGTGTCTTCAAAGTAGTGGTGAAGTCTTACAACATTTCGGTGCACAAGATTTTGATGTATCATAATCTCCCGAGCAATCTGGAATTAAAAGAAAAAAAACTGTTAAAATCACACCTGACATGCGCTACTTACGCACTTACAGTTTCAGACAATAGCATACTTCTATAAATGCAAAACAGTAGCCACGACAAACACGTAACGTTCTGGCTTGACAACAGTGTTTGGCATGATAATGTGTGTGGCACTATTTCAATTAACACTAACCTACATTCCAGTTCGTCTCAATAAGAAGACCATTACATTGACGTGATCTATATTTGTCCTCCCCATGTACAAATACAGCACAGTAGCACAAACTACAAATTAACAAAATTAACTGCTTATAGGGAGGCGTTTCGACACAACTGGGTTATTATTAAGGAGTAACCAATAGTCGAATGAGTAGTCTCCAAAGGTTAGTGGTTAAGTACTTCTCATTTTACTCCTTTCAACCCTTCCACAATTGGCCGAAACATGGAGAAGATGGATTAAAGGCAGTTATGATCGTCTCCCTGTAATCAATTAATTACGTTGGTTTTTAATTTGTGACTGAATACGAAAATACATGGTAATATTCAACGCTATTCGACAACACAGCATCTCTTGCAATGCCATTACATACATATTCACAATCTACGTAACTGCCTGCATATGAAGTTGTTGGTCATGCGGAATCCATGGCTTTCGAATCATTACCTAGTATGTTCAGACACACGTGTAAAATGCACCTGGATTCGAGGGGTGACCGTCCGGTATACGTCAAACTTGTTGCAAGCCTACACCAATTGCAGCAGCAAACTGAAAGCCACACCGCCCACGTCAGAACACGTCTTAGTTCAGAACGACGCACGAGAAGTAAAATATAATTTTTTCCACAAACGTAATAAGTAGTACACCATTAATACGTATGGGGAAGTATAGGTACAGTTCCACGCATTAATCTCGGTACTGGATTCAGATTAATGAACACGTCGCTTTAATGCTGCGGGAAGAGCCTGCCCGATACCATCCGAAGAGGTGGCTGGGTGGGTTCCAGTGACGGCCCGGATCATTTGGAGAATAGAAAAATCCCCGGTGATGTGACTCATACCTAGTCATTATCTAACTAAGCTACCCTTACACTTCAGTTTGGAGCAGAGGCAGAAGTTACCGATGGATTAGAGCAGAGGTTCCACAGTTATGATCCTACGGAACACGGAACACGGAACACTGGTGATTCGCGAGCTGGACCGAGGTACTCCGCCATTAAAATCGAGTAATGGCGGCCTTCTCAAAATTCGTAGAAAAAAAATTTAGTGGATAGAAATTTCTCAACTTTACAATTCCCGCTCAGTATCATAAATAACTTAGGAAATGTTGGCAGGCTTACCATTTCAAGCGCCTTCATTCTGTTATTGTTCATATTATTCTTGATTATGCCTGTTTCAATTCAGCCCAAAAGAGTAATCATAAGTTTCTGCTGTTCTTCGCGCGGAATGTGGTTCAGATCGCCAACTGTTTGTTTTTTCCCGCCCCTCTGGCTATATCTTGAACATAGAGGATTCCTTGTACTCTTCCGGCAAACGGTAAGGTAACTTGTTCCCGCACGTATCTCGTAAAGCGCAATATATCCTTTATTTGTCACGTAAAAGAAGATATGTTTAGATATTCAATTGTTTCTTCGGCCTCAGTTCCTATCTCACACAGAACAGACTGTCTCCATTATAACAAGCAGTGGCATACGTGTACATAAAGAGCCTATTGTTTTTGTCAAATTTTATCAAAAATAAGTGTACGTCGTAACGTTTTGGTGAAAAATTCCACGAAAAACTGCCTGATGGGAGTCGCGTGATTTTATGTGGAAAAGCCGATGGAATGACATACATGACAAGGCTAGTAGTAGTTGCTAGTAACTTTGAGAAGGGCCCCCCCCCCTCTCAAAAAAAAGGTCCGGTTTGCTGATAATACAATACAGTACTACCATTGAATTTACCGCGTCACTCACATGACGGAAAGAGCAAGGACACTCTCGGTGCTCGCAAAAACAGTACTCGGCAAAATGCTAGTATTTGGAACCAGGAGAACCTAAGTGGGAGGACGTCAAAGGAGTCGGGAGAAAACTGCATGAGGAGCTTCTTCTGCAAGTGTTATTAGGCGGATAAGATGGGTGTCATGTGGCACGAAGGGAAGAACAGAATTTCATGCGGGGTTTTGGTGGGAAAAATCTAAAGAAAACAGGCCACAGACCACATTGAAGACTTACACGTTAATGACAGTGTATCAAAATGGGTCTTCAAGAAGTAGGATGGGATGATATGGACTCTGTTCATCTAGACAAGGACAGAATCCGGGGAGCGGCTCTTGTCAACACAATCGTGAACTTCCTTGTTTCCTAAAATGAAGTTTCTTTAGCCAAGGGAGGAACTATAAGTTTCTCAAAATGGAGTAGGATCTAGGAGAGTTTTCTTGTCGTCCGTAGAGAACACTGAAAACTAGCAACATTTGTTAAACACTCGCTTGTCAACGGGCCTTACAAAGTCTGTTTATGAAATTGGGTCCAAGGATGGAGTAAAATGCAAGGGATTAAGTGGAAAGTGTGGAAAGGACAAAACGGAGACATACGCACTCTCCTCTTTGCCTTCCTTCCCTTCCCTCACCCCTGTTCCTTAAAATCCTATCTTCCACCTGGCTTCTTCGCTTTTTCGCACCATCGTCCCTTTAAGCCTTCTTTTGTTTTTCTTTCGTAAGTACAAGTTCTGAAGGCTGCAGGCAAGTGCCCTGCAAACGGGCAGTCACGTGCACTAGGCAGAGGGGTTCTTTTCTCCTGCCTGTCCTGAAATTGTTACCCCCCTCACCCCCTAGAATTGCTGGGGCAGCTCGTCTTGGCTTTCCTTTCTTCTCCTTCTGGTGAATCCCTATACTCCGCGGTCCCTCGCTTTCTCCTTTCTACGTAACTAGCCATTCTGGGAACTTGACTGGGCTCATTGTAACCCTGAAGATGGAGGCAGTATGTCACATCCCAGAAGACCCATAGCACACTAATATGCTCACGTATGTGTCCGTTCAAAACTGAACACTCTACAAAGGGCAAAATGCCAGTATTGCCTGCCGCATTCTTAACTGCTGCTTCTGGATTCCAATAACTACCGACACCGCACCATTAATGGCCATCAGAAATAGGCTAGTGCGTACACCCCTGAGTTAGATCCCTCAAATTTGGATACTTCAGTGCACCTGTATGCCGTAAGGACCGTTACGTAAGTCAGGTTACAGTCACGACCTCTCACACAGAGATGCGTCGGTGAAGTTTTTCATACTGACCCAGGTAACGCTACGACGTTTGCTATTTTGAGAATTACGCTGGGCAGGGGGTAAGGGGGAAGCAGGGAAGGGTACAAGGAACATACTGCACTGCCGACTGGATAATCGCCAATCCGAATAAATCCATACCGCTATGGAATCCCATGGAATATATGCATGATACAACGGGGACACACTTGTTGCCAACTTCTGTACCCGCGACTCAGGTTTTAAAAATACACAACAGAGACCGCACAAGAAACCGAAGCGCGATAATTGTTTCAGGAATGAGAAATGAGCCGTACCGTTAACTGTGCCCTGCTGCTTAAACTGAATGTGTGTACAGTTCAAGCGTAAATGTTGTTACCTGTCTTAAGTGGATCGCTTGTTGGATTCACTAACTTTTTAATTAAGCATTCCTTGTATAAAATGCGTACATACAGTAAACCCATTAACGTACGGTGTGTTGGTATGTTCTACAATGTTTCTTGTATGGCACAACACGACAAGTTTAGATTATGTTTTATACAAATTTTACATTCAGAGGACCGTGCCTCATGATATATTCTTATAATGAAACCAACGAGATGTACTAATTTCTCAAATTTATTTTAGGAATAGAGCTTTATGTGTTTCGGACAGTTTCTCTGTCCGTCATCAGGAGTCTAGTATTGTATACACAGCAAAAGGTATATGTCATACAGGTTATGCTGACTGCTTGCTAGCGGGATCCTGATCCCGCTAGCAAGCAGTCAGCATAACCTGTATGACATATACCTTTTGCTGTGTGTACAATACTAGACTCCTGATGACGGACAGAGAAACTGTCCGAAACACATAAAGCTCTATTCCTAAGATAAATCTGAGAAATTAGTGCATCTCTTTGGTTTTATTACAAGAATATGTTTTATACACTTTATTAAAAACAAATACAAGGGCTCACATTTCTAAACATAAGGCTCACAGAATAAAAACCTCGTCTGTAACAATGTTCAGGTCTCAAGACATGAAATTCATATTCTAAGCACTCTTCTCTATTTCCAGTACTCAACAAAGTCGGCCATAAATGAAACATGATTATTCTTCACCTATCACAATGCTGCACGGTTCAATAAACATAAGATGATTGTTCTTGTTGTAAATTTACTGAGTACGATGTGTTTAGCTTTACAACAGCACGGACAGGGAGCTCTGCAGTAACACGCGTTTCCGCAACAAATCAACTCATTACCGTGAGATATGCGCTCTTCTGGGAAATCGCGCAGCGTATAGAGATAATTATTTACTGACGTCGGTAACGAATTGCCAATATACGCTGCTTTTATCCCAGGAGACAGCAGATCTCATATCCTTCGCGGCAGAAGTCTGAATTCACTCATTACTATGACGTACGCAATACCACAGAGAGATTAAGCAATCAGACTCGTTTCTATACACACGACTTACACACTCACTTTTCATACGCATACTACTCAGCATATCTTCCACAATTTAATGATAAGTTTTTATTTTCTTTAACTGTATAAAGTTCGGCGGTTACAGCATGTACAACCATGCATCACCCTTTAAAGCCTAGTGGTTAGTGTAGGTACCGTCAGATTTGACATGAAAGACTCCGCACCTTTTCGACGTACCCCATTTGTGTGAGTCTTATACAACTTTCATGATACTAAGCGACCGAGCTTTCCAATGAAAGCACACTGTGTTCTCTGCGAGGCATTCACTAAATGTTTATATAAAATGCGGGTTAATTTGTATTACAGGGATTAATATTCAGAAACTGGGCATTTTGCCACAGCGCATTTACCTTTCGTATGATTCTCATGAAAACCCCAGATTGTATCGCTAAACGAGATTAACACCCATGGGCTGGGTTCCTTGTGAAGTAGGAATCAAACCTGTACATGTGTCTGTATGAGTGTGTATGTACACACACACACACACACACACACACACACACATATATATATATGCCAGCTGTCTCCACGGAGGCCCGGACTCGATGGCACGTCAGTCCACGTGGGATTATTTGTGGTGAACAAAGTGGCACTGAGACAAGTTTTTTTATCAGTACTTCGGTTTCCCCCTGTCAATATCATTCTATCAGTACTCCACACTCACACACTCATCTTCATCTACACGCTGCTCTTACCAGAAGGACAAACGGGCGAAGCCTGGAAACCTTCCAAAAAAAGCAATAAGCCTTTGGAAATTGTGGAACATTAGATAGAAAATAACCTTCAGTATAGTTGTAGCTATTAAAATGTTAAACTATTAGTCTCGTGGCAGGAACGGGCCAGTCACAACGCCTTGAACCTTTCAATGACTCTGGGGTTCAAATTCCATCCACTGCCCAGAATGGAACGAGGGTTTTAATTTATGGTACCTTCAAATATACCCAAGACCTTACAGTGCACCGAGGCAGGCACTGAACGGTTAAACACAAAAGTGATATAATCTACGGGATACCGAAGCGGAATTCGAGCACAAGAGGTCCCAGTACCGGCAGACAACGGACATACAGCCAACATATCTTGGCATCGTGTCAGGTCCCTTGAAACTCCACTCAACTATCCAAGAAATTTCACGTTACAGCATCAGACGATTCATCACAGTTATCAAAAATCCACCATTCATCCGTATCAACAATGAATACATAATTTTTTTTACCAGAAGGGGGCTTCCAAGAAGCAATTAGCATGGGGCTTTTCATTACAGGAGTGTACCAATGAATGTAGACTCTTTATTTCCGTCATTTGACACTATAAAATACATTCATCGTAACTAAATTTTACGGAGGAGACGGGTCCTCCCAAACATTTTAAACATACCACCACAAACCCCGTCCAGATACATCCCAGGATTGTACCTCGCGCCAGTCAAATTCAGGTCATACTTGCCATTGTTACGTATCAGTCACACACATTCTGTGAACACGGTTTTCATATCACCCAAACAAACTGTCTGAGTAATTAATGGTTATGACAGCTCCCCCCACTTTACCTACCAGAGCCATTTCCCCGCACTCCCGCCGCCAACAACCGTCTACAGTACTCAGCAGACCCACTTATGCAACACACAGAGCATATTGGCCTGTCGCTACATACTCCAAGCATGACGACCATCAAGACTGCTAATAGAAAGCAAGTCCCTTGGAATCCCATTAAGCAGGATTTACATCAAGGTGAACCGATCCCGGTGGCCGTGCGGTTTAAAGCGTGGGTCTGTGGCCGCTCAATTTCTGGGATTACGGGTTCGAATCCTCTGTGGACATGCATATCTGTCTCTTGTGAGTGTTGTGTTTTGTCATGTAGAGGTCTCTGCGTCCGGCTGATCATTCGTCCAGAGGAGTACTACCGACTGTGGTGTGTCTGAGTGTGATCGTGAAGCCTCGACAATGAGGAAGCCCTGGCCCACTAAGGCCTGTCGCGCCAAGTAAAAAATGCTATCAAGCAGAATTAATCGAAGGACAGAAACGAACATTGAGCTGGATAGACCATTTCCGAGGAAGAACCTATATAGGTACTCAAATCGGAAGCCTCTTGTCAATAGTTATACAGGGCGTATCTAAAGTACCTGGACAAACTCCAACAACGAGTCCCCTCACACCAAAACCAGGAAAAACGTTCATATCAAAACATGTCCGCAAACATTTAGTTTCCGAGCTACAGCCCCAAAACCGCTGACCCATTTAATCCTCTAGATTTCTATCTGCTGGTATACCAAAACACCTCGGTGTATTCAGCACCAATTTTAAATTAACAGACAATTCATCAACGCTTTCTTGATGTTTCTGAAATCATTCGCAACCGCCCCTGGACCTTTGCAAGTGTGCGACAGCCCATGATCAGATGTGACCATGCGTGCATCGATTGAGGTGGAGGATATTTTGAGCATTTGTTGCGAATCGTGACCTGAGGAGCAATAAGAACTCGATAGTTATTAAACTGGCAAACTGTACTCTGTATGTATTACGTCAGCTGTAAGTAAAATATTACATAATTACGGTATTTATTGTTTAGTGTGATCCTTCAATTAAACTAAAAAATCTCTCATTTCCGGCCCAATGTTACATTTTTTTCTTTATTGTCGTGTGAATTACTCAGGCCTGAATCGTGTCCAAGCATTTCAGATACACACTGCATTAAAGCGGTAGCAGAATGGTGATAAACAAGTACTAGTTTCGAATCCCGATGGGAAACAGACTGGCTTGGCATTGTAAGGTTCCTCAGCCTATCTGCGTCAATATACAGGGAGTAATTTAAAGTCAAAAGGGACTGTTTCCTTCTCTAACCTTCCCATTCCACAGTAAATAAATCACCCTGCCATAGCATTAACATTTACGAGTTCCGAGTACAGCACTGCTACGGCGACAGCATTTCTGCCTTTCAAGAGCGTCACCACTGGCCCTCGGATACAGAATTTGCCACAATTACGCATTCGCGCATGACAGATTAAATTCCGGAATCTTCAGCTTTGCGTAAGGGGCTGTTCTTACAATAATATGTATAATGCCAGATCAGACTAGAGCACAGTTATATACAATCAATGGAAATTCGATAACAAGAAAGCATAAACCCAAAGGCATGCGCACGTAGCACAAGAAGTTTTGCATTGAACTGTATGCGCATCATATACGGCACGTAACCCCTGCAAAGAAATTTAATGTGTATGTTGTTTTTAAGAAACATCTTAATACGTTTTGCCTGTGATAATGAAATACATACACTCCCACTTATCTTCATGCAAAAAAGTTATTACATCTATGCACACTGTCGATAACAGGTACCTTATTATTTGGGGATGATTCACTAACGTAAACGCCCACAAGAAGCCGTGGTATGCTCTAAAATGCGAATCCTCCACAAATAACACACAAACGTCAAACATGATACGCAAAATATTCAATAACCCCGGAACTGAATATGTCAGCCACGCCAGCTGATATCTGTTTATGTTGTTGTTTAAGCTGTTTAAGAACTAACTACGTGGTACGTTACACGAGTATTTTGTATACAATTAGTAACCGACCCATGTCGTTCAAAGACGCGCTTCTGCCCTAGTAAATGTGTGGCTTCGGTAGTCTCCTTTGCTTAGTCCACTTTTCAAGACTGCGGTTTATTAACCAAAAGACCGGCACAAAAAGGCACAAACGTTACAGATAAAACAGGAAGATAACTCACAGTAAACCAGAGGAAAGCGCTTAATACTGGGGTTATTTGCAGATTGAAGCTAAAGCAGATAATCTCTGTTGGTCTAAATCCTCGACGTTCGACCCTAACTAATCCAGATTTATTTATACAGCTGTAACAATGTGGCCATCAAATGCACACACTTCAATAGAGTTACGATAATATTTTAATTCTCAAACTCCTCCATGTTTCGGGCATCACCGGCCCATCATCTCGTAGTGTATAGTTGTATAAAATAACCGTCCAACCCTTCTATCATCCCCAGTATGCAGAATTGTCGCAAGTTCGTGAATGTATTTTCATAAAGAGAGATATGAGCACAGTAGTTGGAGCACCCTGTAGGTTCGAGTGTGAATAATCACACAGTGAAAAACTTGCGACAGTTCTACATACTGGGGTTGACAGAAAGGTTGGATGATTGTTTTACACAACTATGCACTCCCTGATGATGATGGGCCAGTAAGGCCCGAAACAAGTAGGAAGTTGGCGTACATTACTGTAAATTTAACGAAGTGTAAGCATTTGCTGGTCACACTGTAAAAATTGAATCACAATATAAGGAATGGAAAAATGTAAAAATTATTTATACAATTCGCGCATAAAATGGCACACATGGTATTGTATGTTAAACACAGTAGAATTCCACTTGTGGGCCCGGTAGCTCAGTCGGTATAGCGACTGACAACGGGCTGGACGGTCCGGGATCGAATCCCTGTGGGGACGAGATTTTCCGCCCGTCCAGACCGGCCCTGGGGCCCACCCAGCCTCCTGTACAATGGGTACGGGGTCTTTCCCGGGGGTAAAGTGCGGCCGAGGCGTACTGCTGACCATTCATCCCCTTCTAGTGCCGCGGTCATGGAAGAGAAGAGCTATACCTCTACCCACCCTCTGGGCCACACCGGGCCTGTAACGGGATCACTCTACCTTTACCTTAGAAATCCACTTATCCCGATCGTCGATTAACCGGATCGGCTTGGCCTTGCCAATATAACATTTTCTTACTGTAATTGTAGTACAGCTATTTATGGCTTTAATTTTTCCCCCAGTTGTCAAACACATACAAGGAATTAAGTATTAATGTTACATTTGTAGGTAAATAAATATGTGGCCTACAACAGCCGTTTGTGGAAATTTTTCCCCTTCAAACTGCCAATGTAGCTTATTTTCAAATAAGAATCAAATTATCCGGATTTTCTGCATATCCGGATGGCTCGCCGTCGCAATTAATCCAAGTAAGTAAAATTATACTGTACTTAGGCCTATACTGTTGCTGCTAACCGAATTTTATTAAAAGTAGCATGGACAAAGTGTGCTCCAACAGACTTCGAAAACGCATCCTAATTTGTCCTTCATGTTAGCATAGTGAAAATAAAACTCTCATACTGCAAAGATAATGGCATATGCATACCCAATCGTTTGTATGTGTATGTACATGCACTGTTGCGTGTATGCCACACCGTCTTCCTTTTTGCACATTTCTATCCGACCCAGCAAAACGAATATACAAGGTGACGTAACGGTAACCTGCCTCACGTTGTATTTATTTGTTGATAATATTAAGGAAGGACTCATAAGACTGTTTATTTAGGGACTAAAAAACAAGACAGACAATGTACGTATCACGTAACATTAGGGCAACCATTGTTGCAGTGGAAAAGCAGTGAGTATTACATATTCTGAGTGTGCCTTTGTAGCCTTAGTTATTCATGACGCAAAGCGCATGTGCCGTATTATTTGTCACCTGTGGCCTGTCCGGCTATACCATATTTTTCAACATTATCTCGAAAATGGCATGATTTTCGTTAAAAACAGTGTATTGGATATAAAATGTGTTTGGTTTTCTCTACAATTCTGTCTGAAAAGATTTCTCATTCTGAGAAGAATTCAGCGATATTTTATGATACATGTGCATAAGTCTCAATGTAAAGTACCTGTTATTACCGCCACACATCAGTGCAAATTAAATCTTCTCAATATATTTTCGAAAATATAATCTAATATCAAATATCATGCAACTCCGTCCAGTGGGAGCACAGATGTCCCATGCAAACAGGCGGATGGACGGACGGACAGACAGACACGACGAAGCTAATAGTCGCTTTCCGCAATTTTGCGAATGCGCCTAAAAATACGTCAGGTTGTACTGGCACATTCGTATCTTACATCTTACTGCTCGTGCTTAGGCAAGACACCTGGCAGCCGACGGGTCACTAGCTGTGTGATAGTGGAAAGAGTCGCAGCAGCGCGGTTGGAACTTTTCTTTTCGGCTCCATGTCCTGACAGATTCTGAGACCCACCCAGCCTGCTGTCCAGTGCACTGGGAAGTTATTTCCCCGGTGATTACAGTCAGCCGTGACATAAAGCTGCCCACTCAGTGGGGTTCACACTGCGTGGAGTTTTATACTCACTCTAGTTCATACACCTTCTGAAGTGGCAGACAGCAGACAAGACACATGGACAAACCTGTTTCTTTTTTTGTATCATTTTTAAAACTCCATGGAGTAGAGTCCTTGAGAAGCTAAGAGGTTCCCAGCTAGTCAAGGAATATGACGCATTTTATGGAACCAAAATGTTCATTGTCGCGCTCACATGAGTTCGCCGCTAGCCCTTGTACTGGGCTGGATGAATTCACTCCACAAACTCCGATCTTATGCCTTTACGATACAGTTTAATATTACCCTTTCATAGACGCCTAGATCTTCCAAAAAGGTCTTTTCGTTCAGAATTTTCAACCAAAACCCTGTCTGCCTTCTCTCTGTCACTCAACGGTGCAACACGTTCCGCCCACCTCATCCTCCTTGATAGCATCACACCATTGAATGAGTATGTACTTAGATTTCAGCAAATCATTCTCTAAGTATATCTGAAAATAAAATTCTAGCCGTGGTTTGTACAGATCAGGTTTTCTCACTAAGAAAGGCCAGTTTCAAATTTCATGAATATTCGATCAGGTAGAAAGCCATGAGGCCTACAATATCAATGAAAGTTTTTGTCTAAATTAAAATCTCAGTGGTCTTGGCCATTCTTAACAAAAATATTTTCGATGGATGTGATAACCGATGCCTCGCGAGCCAGATCTGGCTCTTTATACGAAGTTTACCAATCCACAGACAAACGTTATCTTCCAAGATCTTAAAAAAAAACACTGAAATGGCAACGGGAAACATAAATTCACGTTCCACACGTCGGGAAATTTTTGGAACAGCTGTGCAACTATCAGCCGCTCACAGAATTGTGTACTCCACGAAGTTAGCTGGATATTAAAGGGTTTCACCTGTTAACTGGTCCACGAGGGAAGAGTTTCTTAACGAGGTCCAGCTCTTGTAACTCCTGTACAAACAGCACAAGAGACGTACGCTGACTGCACGATCTTTGGTTCCTACTCAGCTAAACATGTAGAATGCATTCTGGAATGAGACGTCACGCAGTCGAGTAAAACTTTGCCATCTTTTCGTCGGAAAGCACTGCCTCCATCTTCAGGGTAGAAACGGTACACCGAGGCAGTAGGTTCCACCAAAACCTTGCTTAATTACTACCGGACAGCAAATTGCACTGCTCAGATACTTCACTAAATGGAAGCTCCGCTTAAATGACCCTAAAACACAAACAATTCTATTTTCACAGCTCCATCCCCCTCTTCCAGACTCTGTTCAAATTCATGGCACTTTGTGCCCTGGGTCTCGGATATACAACATTTAGGCCTTCTTTTAGAAGCATAAACGACCCTACTCCAAGTATTTACCTACTGTCACCAACAAAGCCACAGGCCTACTTTGTGACATCTTCGCCCTCCGCGCTCGAGACGCCAGAATTTCACAGAAAGCCCGATCCATTCTCACTTACGCCTCCCTTGTCTGGAGTTCCACATGTGACTCAAACTACCTCAAACTCTAAGCCGTCCAAAATGAGGGGCTACGAATGACGTCACGAGGGAAGAGCACAGTTAGAGCTCCACTCTTTCTTTACCTCGGCACTAGATGGAGGTGAACAAATTAACGCCCCGGCCGCTTCACTCCAGGAGAAATAACCCCGACACCCACTGAATAGGAGGATGGTTGGGCACCAGAGCTGGTCTGGACGTCTTGGACAAGAAAAAAATCTGCCCCAGCCCGGATTCGAACCCCGAAACGTCGCGCCCGTAGCACAGCCAGTAGGCCTATACCCCGGCTTCAAATAATACTGTAGTGCTTATATTCAAAGACAGGGAAACAAATAGACTAGGAAAGAAGAATTCGGCGAGATATTATCGTAAATAAACATAAGTCTCAATGAAAAGTGCCCGTTATTATTGTCAGATTTCAATCGTACTTCAATTTTCTCTACAGATGTTAAAAAAAATCCGCAAATATTAATTTTCATGAAAATCCATCAAATGCGTGCAGAATTGTCCCAAGCGGACAGATGGACAGACGGGCGAACAGACACGACAAAGATAATGGCCGCTTTTCACAATTTTGCGAACTCGCCTGAAAACATACAGCCCGGTCAGCTCAGTCGATACAGCGACTAGGCTGCGTGATGGACATCCGGGAATCTTGGTTTTCTCCAAAGCGTCCAGTCCAGATCGGCACTGGGCCCATCCAGCTTCATATTCAACGCATATCGGTGGAGCTTTCCCCAAGGGTAAAATGGCCGAGGCTTGAAGCTGACCGCTCATCCCACATAGCACCGAGGTTGAGTGTGACTAACAGCTATACTTCCAATTCCACATTCGCTTTCGTGGTCTGTACATAGACAAAATTCACCTTTTACTATATCACTGTGATACAAGCCAGATGAACCCAATTTTAGTCGCTACAACATATCAACGCTGCTTCCACCGTCACGTGGCAAGGAATTTCAACTGCCCGGCCACGTCACACGTCAATTGGAAACTATGTAAGGAACGTTTCAGTAATACTGTTCCTTTGTCTGCTCATAACTTCTTGGTATGTCTGACTGTAACACCATTTATTAGACAGAACCCCATTAAAGACCAACGCAGCGGTACCATGAACGGTGAACCACAAAGACAGGACACTGGTCCATCAATCCATTGTCCGAACAGCGATAGGCCTAATGTACAAAGGCACTGTCAAGGCCACTCTACACACTAACGACCTCTCGATCACATATATCAGAGACAATGACCCATGAAAAGGTCAAATTTTGAGAAAGAATTTTCATTCCTACATTAACACTCCCCCCAGGGTGCAACAGCCCCTAGTGGGCCAGGGCCATTATGGAGGCTTCACGATCACACTTATACACACCACACTCGGTAGGACTACTCTAGACGAGTGATCAGCCTGACACAGAGACCTCTACCTGACAATACACGACATTTACATGAGAGAGACATCCAAGCCCCCGGCAGGATTCAAACCCGCAATCCCAGCAAGCCAGCGGCCGCAGACCCACGCCTTAGACCGTGCGGCCACTGGGATCGGCTCATACATTAACATGCAGAAATTAAATCGTTGTGGTTCATTTATGTCGTCAGTATTTCGGACAATACATGATAGCCCTTTAACCCTTCAAAGACCAAGAAAATGGACGCAGCTCCGCGATTTTGGGAAAGGGCATTTCTTTCTTAAAAGTATCCACGCTTCGCCCCTTTGTCCTTCTGGTAAGAGCAACGTGTACATGAAGATGAGTAGGGAGCACTGGTGGAATGATACTGACAGCAGAAAACCGAAGTACTCTGAGAAATACCTGTCCCAGTGCCACTTCATCGACCACAATTCTGAAATGGACTAACCCAGAATCAAAGCTGGCCCTCCGCGGTGAAAGGTCGGCTGCTAACCGCCTGAGCCATGGCACGGCCTTTTAAAAACAAAGATTAACCTCACTTATATTCAATGATTCAGTTGGTACTGCGCAGCACACTCCCAGCGGCCACAGAAACCAGTCAGTGAATGCAGCATAGGACTACAATCGCCACTTTTTCTGAAATCCTTTCAAAACATAACTGTAATGTATAGGCAAAGCGTAGAATTGTTAATGTTAAAACTTGTGGTACATATAGTAACCACTGGGCTTTAAAAAATTAATAATATCACCACAAGAGTCGAAACAGCGACCAGGCTACGGGCTGGACGACTGTACTGTGCGTGAATTGAGGCTTCCTTCGCGGTATAAAATATATATTCGTTTTTCTGAAATGTTACGCAGCACAGATTGGTAGCTACCGACGTTTCGGAACATACCTGCCCCATCTTCAAGAGTTAAGCAGTCCAAGAAGAGTGCTTGACCCGCGAAGATGGTACTGACAGGTTGTCCCGAAACGTCTGTAACTACCAATATACCCTGCATAACATCGCAGAAGAGCGGAGATCTCGACTCTGTACATTTTTTAGTGAAGCACTGTAAGCTCAATGTGTATGGGAGAGTGGAGTTATAGCACCACATATGCTTCAGCTCAGCAACAGATGAAGGTGAACGGGTAGCCTCACGCGCCCGTCGTCTTTCTTTCGGGAAGAGATCTCGTATCCACTGAAAGATGGCTGGGACCCAAGGACCGTGTTTGAACGGAGCAGCGTAATTCTTCATGGTATTGCCGGGAAGCGAACACAGAACCCCAAATCCGTAGTCCAGTGACTTCGCTCCCCTTGTTCCCAACTATTATTATTATTATTATTATTATTACGTAAACAGTAGCACTCAAGGTACACTATTTGAAACAAACGTCACAAATCTGGACTCATTTCTACAGACCAACTACCACAGAATTTTGCCTGGAAGGCCTGAGGAAAGCAACGAAAACTTCAGCATGGCACTTACGTAAGATTCGAGATCTCCAAATTTAACACAACGTGGCTCAAATATTCTATACATCACACATAGGTTAACGAACTTCATATCTACGTATCTACTTGACCACACATCCAGCTGAGGTGCAAGAAAATGTCAAACCCGCTCACAGACAGGAACCACGTTTTATCTACAAACGCAATCTCTAGCCACTCAACGGAACTAATACCTCCTGACACTTTTTAACACAGAGGCGGTAAAAATAGTTTCAACATTTATAAATCACTGTATTATGTTCTTGGCTCTTGCAGTCACGTATATACAGCAAAACAGCCGCCATAAGAAATGAACTGCCTATGATGCTTGCTCTGTCACTCCAACAGCCAACCAACCACTTCTCTTCGGCATAATGTCCACACACACACACACACACACACACACACAAACACACACACACACACGTGTCCACGTGTTACACAATCCAATTAAGAAATCCCCTTATAAATGACTCATGACAACGTGTGAAGTGTGTCTCGACCCTTTCTTGTGCTCTTCCCGTGCCAAACATGTAAACCACTTCTCTACTGCATTCACGTGCCAACATAGAACAAGGCAGGCGGCAATGTACGTATTAAGTAACACTGAGGCGCGTTTGAGTGTCCATTGTTGTAATGGAAATACAACAATGCGTACTAATACATTGTTGCGTTTCACGTCACCGCGAAGAGTACACAAATAGTGTTGCGCGACAATGCTATTATGGCGAATTTGTCGGCAGCAACAATAAGACCTACTTAGGTCTTCATGTAAATTGCCCGATAGATATTTTTGCCTTATTTTAACTAAATCTGGATTTTCTCAACACATTTTCATGAACGGTTCGAATACCAGATTTCAGGGCTGCCAGTGGGAGCCGCGCTGATACACGCCAACAGACGTACAGACAGAGGGATGGACACGGCGAAGCTAATAAGCACTACTCGCGACTATACAAACGCACGTAAAAACGCGATACTGAATCCATCTCAAAAAAAATGTAATGTGCTCCTGACAGAATGTACTGTAAAACGCGTGTTTCTCTTTAATGCTTCGGAGCTACTCAGATTATGGTATTCTGAAAATTATGGCACACCAACGCATGGCTAACCAATCCCTCGTTTAATGTACAGAAAACGGAGTTGTTTTGAAATAATAGTTTAAATTAAGCCGTTACCACCACCCTTGCCTCTTTAGACGCCATACGAAGCACCGGCTGGGCAAGCGATTTGCAAGAAACGTCGACGTCAAGGAAGCTGTCACCTCCTGACTACAAACACTCGTCACCGATTACTTCTACGCCGCGACACAAGCCTTGATGCCACGGTGGGACAGCTGTTTAAATGTCAGTAATTACTACGTGAGAGGAAGGTGCAGCTGCTTCGTAACGAGGCCATTTTTGACTGTGAAGAGTTATTAGCACCTCGCCCAACCCCGAAGCTGGAGGACCAACCCTTGTCGGCTGTCCGCAACTGCTTATCCAATATATTTGCAGCAACTCTCCATATTGGAGGCCGCTCCTCCATCCGTAACCTGAGGACGCGTCATGCCGTTGTGACAGGGACTGGATTAATCAGGCTCAGGCTAGGGACAGGTGGCGGGCGCTTGTAAATGTGCTAATGAAGCGTCGAGTTCCATAAAATGTGGGGAATTTGTGGACTAGCTGAGAACTGGTTTGCTTCTCAGGACGGGTTCTGCTCCATGGAGTAAGTAAGTAAGTAATTTGGTTATTTATTTAGTCAGTAAGTTAGTAATTACTACGTGGGAGTCTAATGTGTACCATCTGCTATCCATATAACAGGTATACGTCGATGTCAGAATAAGGTTTCTGGAATCATATCGCTGGTTATTTGTGAGACTCTTTGGCAGAAACGCCTCTCAATTGAAACTGAGGCAGCACACGAGCCGAGGGACCAATGTTCTCCCTTCGTGAATGAACCGACACGCCATGCGTACTACAATCAACTAAATTAGATAAAGGACAAAACTAAACGCTTTCTTTCACTCACAGTCAAGGCCAACTCACATCAACTCTCAGGGAGCAATAGCCTATTGACAGCAATGAAGAAACAGCTGTTCTGATAGTACACTTGACGCAACGTTCGCTTACTTGTTTACAAGAAAAACACAAAATTGACGCCGAAATGCGATATAAATAGCGTGAAAAAAACACTGGGACTTCACAACGCACAACAAACCTCATTACTCGTGTATTTAAACACTTAACCATATTATTTACCGTTATGTTTGCTCTCATGGACGTGCATTTCACCTTGAGCATTCCACTAAAGGTAAACCACGACAGGTTAAGTGCACAGCCCGTAGCTCTGCTGTTTTAAAGTTATGGAGAAATAAAGGAGGCCTTGCGGACACATGAGGACAAAAATATTAATTGGTTCACAGCAGTCTATTAAGATTATCGAACACTTTAAGTCCCACAAGAACTCCATACAAGTTACGGACTATTAACACAATGAATGATTCCTTTACCCTTCGAAGATTGAAATAAATAAAGAATGAAACTACTGGTCTGTCCTTTGGTCCCTGATGTCTGAAGGAGCAGTGCTGTTTGGAAGGTTCCCAGGCTTCACCCATTTGTCTTCCTGGTAAGTGCGACATGTAGATGAAGATTAGTATGGAGCGTGACATTGACGCGAGAAAACCAAAATACTCGGAGTAAAAACTTGTCCCAGTGCCACTTTATCCATCACAAATCTCTAATATGGAGTCGCCTATGATCGAAACAGGACCGCCGTGGCGACAGATCGGCATTTAATCTCAGCGAAGATTAAATATTATATTCGTGCCGCACACTAAACACACTTCGTCTTGCTTACAAAAAACCTATAAATTAATACGGGACAAGAATAACGCTGTTTATTTTAAGAATCACATGAAACGCAAGACATAACGTAGAATTTTTTAATGTTAAATCTGGCAGTATATTAAGTAAATAATAAGCATTAAAGGATTAAACAGACACTTGTTCTGTTTCACAGAAACCAGTCTTGCATTCTGCGGATTGCTACAAAATCAATAAATTCAGTTTCTCCACTTTGGAGGAGCAAGCAGTGGCTGCTGGCACTGTCTCAGACGTCTACGAATCGTAATTTACCGCCTTCATAAAATTTGTGTCATAATGTAATCTATACATATAACGGAAATTAGATAATATTTCTAATAACAAGCAGAAAGTTCCAGATAGAACAGCCCTTGCTTTCAAACAAAAGAAAATACCAACCAAGTACATCACAAGAAGTAGATTTATTCTACGCCAGAGATATACGTTTCGGCCAACCGCCATCATCAGGGATCACATATCACGTTAGATCTCCGACGTGGAATAAATGTACTTCTTAAGGTGTACTCTGTTGGTATTTTTCAAATCATTTATGCACTGCAGGGTCAAAACGTGTCATCAAAAAACGTTTTTTTTTCTTTGAAAATACATATTTAGGTTAAATCTTGACGAAGAAATACTACAAAGTAATAATTATAAAATTTAGTAATCTGTTCTTGTGCAGTCTCGCCCACTCTGTATTAGTCACAGCCGAAACGCTCTGAATCATCGCCCTGTTAACAAACACAGAATTCCTAACCGTGGTGCTGGAGAAGGATGGTGAAGATCAGTTGGACCGATGTGTCAACAATGAAATATTAGACAGAGTCAAAGAGGAAAGAAATACATATAAAATAAAAAGGAAAGCTATCTGGAATGGTTACATGTTGCTTAGGAATGGCCTTCCAAAACAAGTTATCGAAGCAAACACAGAAGGATAGAAGTTAAGGGTAGACGACGATGAAGACGTAAGCAGCTACTGGATGACCTTAAGGAAAAGATAGGATAACTAGAAATTTAACGAGGAAGTACTAGATCGCACACCGTGGACAGCTCGCTTTGGAAAACGCTATAGGCCTGTCGTAAGACAGACTACAGAATGGTGAATGAATTCTTAACATATGTAAAACTGTAGTACTCTGAGCTTGTAGATAAGTAGATAATTTATCTCAACGCAAAACTCAGGTCGATGGTGCATTAGATATTCCCACACAAGTCGACAGATAAATGTGAATTGCGCAGTACCATTGTATTGTTCACTTCGATGAAACACATCTAGACAAGGCGTAGGTCTTAAAAATACATCAGCATATATTCTTCTGCAGCTTATGTTTGGCATGACCTGTATGCTGCGGCAATGGAGTATTTCAGTTCCTTCAAAGAGTTAATGTGTCACCAGGTATTAAAAAAAAAGTACAATAGTTGGTTAGTTGACAATAATGCTGCTGCTGCTGCTCCTCTTCTAATCAATTGTGATTATAACCTGCAACAGACCGATTACCCACCCAAGGGCATCCCGACTTCTCTTTTTTCAATCTCATTTATCTGTACTTCCGCGCAAGTGACTACTCTAATACAAATTCAGACTTCTGATATGTGAACTGGAGATACTCTTAAGTAAACAGGCTGAATATGAAACACCGACCAGGCACTAATTTAACTAATGAAGACTGTACCATAATAATACACTCACTGGGTCCGCCGTGTTGCAGGACGCGAAATATTGGTGAACGCCCGTGAACGGGAATGTCGAATCATAGCTTCCGCCAGATAATATCGACAAAGTTTCCGATCACTTACAGACTTTTCTCCAGCTACTTTGTACATGAGTGTAAATGACATGGGGAGGCGATCATAACGCTTAACAAGTTAAGGATCTGGAAGCGGAGGTGGTACACAATTTGAATATATCGCCTGGGAAGCCTAAGGAAAACGAAGTATACCTCAGTCACAACTGACAGCCTGGTCTCTGCAACACAAGCAACAAATGTTTCGGCAACGCAGGCTAATTATCGTTATAAGGAACATAGTCCTTGATGTTGTAGCTCTTTAGGATTATGACGGCGGAGTAATATTGTGTGAAAGATACGACGTTTCGGGATATCCTTTCGATCCCATCCTCAGGCTTGGTGAAAACAGGAATGATCATTCTTGCTTTCATCTAATTGAGGATGAGATAGAAAGCATATCCCGAAACGTCGCATATTTCCAACGACATTATACCGCGTCATAACCCAGACAGCTACAACATCAGTCTCATCGTGGCAACAGCCTTAGATCACACAAAGGATTCCTTCTTTAACAAAATAGCAGTTGCTTACCTTGTCAAAAATATCCGATCTCTTTTATGGAACCCGAATATTAATTACCACGTTCACAACAGCCCACCTCCGGCCCATATCCAGAGACACATAAATCCAACGCAAACACACCCCATTTCTTTAAAAGTCAATTTTAATGCACGTTTGCTATCAACGTCTGGATCTAAGAAGTAGACTATCCCCTTCAAGTTTTGCGACTAAGATTCCTTACGCATTTTTCATCCACGCTATGTGTGTCACACGTTCCACCCCAGTATCCATTCCACTACCCTACCGACATTTGGTAGGATGGGCAAATTATGAGGCTCCTCGATTCACAGCTTTCTCTAGCTTCAAATTATTTATTACCTTGCAAGTTCAAATAATTTCCTTTCATCCCTCTGTTATCAAACATCCACACAGTCTATGTTCAATCCTTGCGGTAACACACTAAGTTCCACACCCATTCAAAACGGATATATTACGGTAGTTCATGACAGAGGAAGTCATTGCTTTTCACATTAATACCGAAAGTTTTAGTTCGTTCTGCATATTTCCATTTCCCATATACATATAACAGTGTTCGCGTTTCTTCGCTTAGCAGTCGAGTTCTTTTCATACATAACAGTATTTATGGTATTTATCCCATCTAGATCGGCTAATAACTTCAACAAAGACACATAATTGTGGTATACGGTGTTCGTATCGCCTTCCATCGTACCCAAGCAGCGACAGATTCCGTACAAAAATGTGAGTGTTGCGAATGTGGTAACAGTAACCTCAAAATCGGGGAACAGTCTGGAGGGAGGTTGAAAAAGCCATTGGCTTTAAACATAAACCTCATTGTTGCACCGTGCATTTTGTAGAATCACTTCAATTATTAACCAACACTTGCAAACACTCCGACATGTTTAGATCTTTTTAGATCATCATCAGGGAGCACTTAAAAACACTCCGACATGTTTCGATTTTTTAGATCATCATCAGGGAGCCAGTCCCTCATCACGTAGCATACGACGCACATTTAGCCAGCTGCACTCCCAACAGCATATTTCTACACAACATGACATGCTGTCACAACACCCTGTTTACAAAGACGAATTAGATAGTGAACGTTATAATATAACTTTAGCAAGGAAAAACATAGCTCCCTGATGATGATCTAAAAAGATCGAAACGTGTCGGAGTGTTTTTAAGTGTTTTTAATTGTTTTTATGTGGAATTTATATAAGTGCAAGTGTTGGTTAATAATTGAAGTGGCTTTAAACACTTCTTGAAAAAGTTCGTCCATCAAATTCAGGACTTACAATTCAAACAATCTCATTTCATTAAGTATTACAAGAATTTCACTTTTATAGCACGAAAAGCTGGTCATGTAAATCCCCTAATGTAACCCTTCTTCCTCGTTTCACATCCTTTCCACAACGGAATTTTTCCCCCTCCAGTCTTTACTTTCGTCTTATCCCTCATCTTCCTCCAACCCCCCGCCTTCATTAATTTATTTTATAGTTGTCAGTCGATATGACAGTTCCTCTCGTCATCGGACGTAGTCACATCGATATCGAATCGTTTTATCGGTTAAGCAAACTTAACGCCCCAGCAATTAATTAACTTGCCTTAAACATCATGATTTGCTGACATTTGTATCCAACTTTGCTGCACATCAATTCATGTTGTGTATAAATTTTCACTACCGCAAACTAAATTGTTCAGTTAGATGTAAATGATAGGATCACGTGCTTCACAGTCGGTTGTTTTTCCTTCATAACTGCTGACAAGGAAAATATACACGCTGTATACAATTTTTAAATTCCCAATTTAGCTCAGCTGGTACAGTGACTAGATTATGTGCTGGCCAACCAAGAAACCGTAGTTCGACTCCTGCTAAAGACAAAGAGATACTTCTCCAAAGTGCCCAAACCGACTCTGGGGCCCAAACCCGCTCCCTAGTCAACGAATTCCGGAGAAGGTGTGGGGGGGAGGGCCCTACCAGAAAGGAGTAAACCAGCCATGGCGTGAAGCTGACCATTCACCCTCCACGTGCTTTAATGACATGTATACGGACAACTTTTACCTATACGACAACCCAGCGACGGTTTAGTTTTGTGCAACATGCGACAAGAGATGGATGTGACACAAGTGAACTGGCGACGGAATTGCTATGCATCGCCACCGACCCATTCAGCACTGTGGGCCCTGTATTCTTACTTCTATTTACATTTTATTTTATCTCCGTTTCTTTTCATTTTTTATCTGTCCATTATTTATGCCCTCCTTTTTTGATTCCTTTTTATTTCTGGGTAGGTTTTTATCAGTGTTCTGCATTGGGAATGATGGAACCAGGATCCAATAAGTTTCGACTTGTGTGGCTTTTGTACGAGACCAATATCCAGCGTCTCAACATGACACTGACGGGCAATATCAAGTTACGCTGTGTGGTTTAGTATGTTGCTTTTGTGAACTACAATTTCACGCTCCGCGGTTTTTTCCTTGTGCTTTATGGAAGTAGAATTGGCATTAGAATGAACTGTGCTCTGTTCCTCGCCTGCAGCGACACTGGCGTACCATGCGGCACATATCTACCGGAATACAGCCTGCCAGCTGTTGAAACGAACCGAAGCGTTCGCACTCGATGTCAGAAAAACCGTAATTTCCTTATTTGACTGTGATGAAACCTTGAACCTACGCAGCGCATAACCCAACATTTTCCAGACAGCTTTTAACTAACTCCATGGAGCAGAGTCCTGGACAGGTCAACAGTTCCTCAGCTAGTCAAGAAATTCACCGTATTTTACGGAACCCAGTGGTTCATCACCATATCTGCAAAAGTCCCACATTTGTCCCTAACCAGAACCAGTCCATTCCAACCCACGTCCTCCCAACCGATTTAAGATCCGTTTCATTACATCCATCTATGAATAGGCCCCCCAAGTGGTCACTTACTCTCAGGTTTTCCCACCTTTCTTCTCGCAATATATGCAACATACCCCCCCCCCCTCCCCAACCCATTCGTCTTTATTTGAGCTCTCGAATAACATTTGGCGATAAGCATAGGTCATGAAGCTCCCCGCTGTGCAATTTCCCCCTCCCCTAACACTTCTTCCCTCTTAACGCCAAAATACCTTCATCAGCACCCTATTATCGAACATCCTCAGACTTCGTGATCTTTCTTCCTTTAATGTTAGAGACCAAGTTTCACACCCACACACAAAAAGGCAACATTATAGTTCTGTATACTTTAATATTCATGTTTTTGGACAGCACACAGGAAGACGGGAGGTTCTGGACCGAATGCGCGCAGGCATTCCCCGAGTTTCTGCGGCTCGCTGTTGCAAAGAATTTTCACACTAAGTGCGACTTTACTTCGGTTAAGACTCTGAAGAACAATTTAACACATAATACCAACAAATTCACACATATTAAGACGTACATTTTGACATACAATCCATCGAGACTCCAACATGTTTCGATCTTCTTCAGATCATCCTCAGGGAGTTTACATCACAAGCGTATATGAAACACAGATATATTATCATTAATAAACACCCTTAAGATGATGTTAACCAGATCGAAACATGATGTAGTCTTGACGGATTACATGTGAAACTGTACATCTTAATACCTGTGCATTTGTTGTTGTTATCTTTTAATATTAGTACAGGACATCCCGTTGTATTTAAGTATAATATTAAAATGAAATAAAATACATATTTCGTCAAACACAACTATTTTATAGTTTATTAATTTAAAGAATGGTGACTAGTTTCGGCCTATGTATATTTTGGCCTGATGATGGCCTGCATAGGCCGAAACTTGTCATTATAAAGTATAAAATAGTTGTGTTTGACGAAGTATATATTTTATTACATTTTAATATTATCGATTAAATTTTTCACTAATGCACGGATGTGAATACAATTAAGAATGTGAAAGGGCGTTTTCTCTTCATTTGAACTTGTCAGAGTCCGGCAGTTTCGCAGGGAGGGTCGTGGAAACGGTGGTTAATTACGCAATTGGGTCAGCGCTTCAGCGAGTATAATAGCATCACTGCACATAATAAAAGGTCGTGTCACCCTTTGACTGTGCGCTTCGATATTATACCGCGAACTCGTATTACCTTCGCCATTCAAAAGGCCTTCACCCACCTCGCATACAGAAACCATGATAAGAAAACAGTAGTTACGGCAGCCCATTGTGATATTTTGTTTTATGTTGTACTCGTTAATCTTTTAAAGCTGAACGGTTACTTTATGTACTCCTACAACCAGTTTTAACAAACAAAAATTCTACATTCTTCCCACACAATTTATTTCTGTTTTTTGTCTGACCTCCAAATAAGCCTCGGTTACTAACCTATGCAGCATTAACCGACTGGTTTATACAACGCAGACGAACTGTGTTGACTGTGGGGTAAAGATAAAGGTAAATCAGTCCCAATACAGGCCCGAGGTGCCCAGAGGGTTCCAGTAAGTTAAGGTTCCCAGATTACGTGACAATGGCCTTACGCACCCGCCGCTTTACCCCCAGGAAATACTCCTGGTACTCATTTCTGTTAGAGGCTGCGTAGACCCCAGGGCCATACTGCGATCGGAAGGATTATGTCAATCAAAAATTCCAATGATACCATCTGGAATCGAACCAGCGACCTTCCGATTTGCAGCACAGCGCCTTAACCACTGTGATACCGCGGAGAGGCACAGAGGGTTCCAGGAAATTAAGGTTCCCAGATTACATGACAACGGCACAGGATGGTGGTAAGGTTGTCAGCCTTACGCCCCGGCCGCCTTTACCCCCAGGAAATGCTCCTGATACTCATTTCTATTAGAGGCTGAGTCGATCCCAGGGCAATAGTGCGATCGAAAGGATTATGTCAATGAAAAATTCCAATTACACCATCTGGAATCGGACCAGGTTGACTGTGGGGTACAAGCTGAAACTTAACATACAATTCGTGTTAATTTTTACCGTTTAAAGTGTTACTATTAAAAACCCAAACATTTATACACAATTCCAGCGTAAGCGTTTCACCATAAATTAAAATATTCTTATACACATTCATGCCTCTACCCATCCGCCAATTCGATGGTTTTCTTGTGGTATGGGCTATGGCCCTGCGAATGACAAGACGAAGCAGAAGCATGTAAAGCGAAATGTAATATGACACGTCACAGGTTATTTTAACGCCATGCTGTGTAGGCGATTGTTGAAACAGATATAGCTCCACGAATTGTTAATAAGGGCATTAGATAGAGGAGAACCGTCAGCTTCATGACACGGTCGCTCTTACCCCCGACTAACTAAACTCCGTGGCTTTAGTCCGCGAGCGAACCATACCGACAGAGCGGCCGCCGCCGGTAGGCGAAGTTATTGGCAACTTTTGCGGATAGAGGGGTGTCACGTGGTTAGCGCAACGGGTCC
>Ga0123355_10001848_pt1 | contig 29663 bp, 18 predicted proteins | sample TergutEmb28metaG_3_FD_89872 | JGI IMG/M metagenome (GOLD analysis project Ga0123355, IMG submission 89872) | Embiratermes neotenicus P1 segment gut microbial communities from Petit-Saut dam, French Guiana - Emb289 P1 | ecosystem: Host-associated > Arthropoda: Insects > Digestive system > Gut ... | reverse complement strand
TTGCAACTCAAACAGCTCTACCACACTCGATTCCGATGGGTACATTAGCTCGGTTGCATTAAATCCATACAATACCATCTGGCGCTCAGAGTCATCTAATACCTCTATGGCTTTGAGTTCTTGATCCAAAAAGCCACTCGCTTCATCAATGATCTCATCCAGAATCAAATAATAACGTGCAATAAATTCTTCAACAAATGCCTCGTCAAATACACCTCTTCGATAGCTGATGCCACCTCTTATTTCCGTCCCTGTTTTAATCAGCTCAAAATCCATTGACGCTCTGCTATACCCATTGTTAACTTCCTGAAATTGAATCTCTAATCCTTCAATCCCAACATGGCTTTCCGTGGCTTCTTTATAGTTAAACAACAATTGGTAGATAGGGCTTTCCCCTCGTTGAATATACGCCTCTTGTTTTTCATAATTCTTTAAGAATTTCTTGTAAGAATCTCTTGCAAAATCTGCAAATGTTAAGGTTTCGTCAATCACTGTTCTCACAGGAAGAATATCAACAAAGCATCCAACCATTGGCTGAACCTCAGCTAAGTCTCGTCCTGCGGTAATGACTCCTGTCATAAAGTCTTTTTGCATTGAATATTTGTAGATAAGCAGTTTTAAAGCAGCAAAATAGATGCTAAAAACAGTGATTTTATTATTTTGGGCAACATCTTGAATTTTCTTTACTACATCCGGATTGATATACATGTCTTTCCATAGCGCTATTTCATCAAAATGCGTTAAATCTTGCTCTTCTTTTAAAATCGCTAATGAAAAATCAGCGTCATCTAATTGTGCGTTCCAGTATTTCTTAGATAGCTCTGCCTCTTGGCTGCTTGTCCCTTTATTGCGTTCCCACCAAGCAAAATCTTTAAACTGAACCGGCAAAGCTTGCCTTTTATTTTCTATGTTGTTGTATTTGTTGTAGCAATATTCAAGCGCCTCACCTAAAACAAGGTTGATGCTCATACCGTCACCTACGAGATGATGCATTACAAGGATAATTGTCCAATCCTCCGGTGCCGTGCAAACAAGCGCCGCTCTAATCAGTGTATCTTTTTCCAGATCAAACGGCGTCTCTGCTAACTTGTGCATCATTTCTTTGATGACGGTGTCCCGGTCACGAGCTTCAAACGAAAAATCATACAGCTCCGGCTCAAAGAACATCTCTTCATCAATCTCAGAATAGAGTGCTTCACCGTCTTGTTTAAAATGCATCCTTAAAATTTCGTGCCGGTTAAACGTTTCTTTAAGCGCCTCAACAAACCAGTGCATATGGGCATTGCCCTGCACTCTGGCAATGCCTGTCATATTATAAACCGTCGCATCCGGATTGATGCTGTTTGCAATCCAGATTTTTTCTTGCGCAATCGTAAGGGGATAACGATTGTTATCTAATTTAACGGGCTTAATCACCGTACCCTCATGTGCTGATTGCAGCCGCTTCTCTCTGAGCAGTTTTTCTAGCATAGCTTTTTTTTCAGGCGATAACTGGCTGAGCTTATCGTCTCTTTTGCTCATATGTGTGTACCCCTTTCAGCGGAATTAATCATCGCTTACCAAGTATTTTTTCATTTCTTCTTCTGACATATCTTCTAGTTGCGCCAACAACAAGTCTAACTCTTCTTCCGAAGTGTTTTCCAATAGATCTTCGATGGTGTTTAGTTCCAACAAAGTATCTAATTGGTCAGCAATCATTTTAATTTGATGGCTTAAACTCTGGCTGCTCAAAAGGTCGATAATGGTCAAAATCGCACCCAGTTTTAATTCAATTTTATTTCTCAGCTCTGTGGCCAACATAGAGTCAAGCCCCAGTTCAGTCAAGGTTTTATCTACTTCAACATCTTCTTGCTTCATGTGCAAAACTTTTGCAACAATATTTATGACTTTCTCTTCCAACAGTTGAATTCTTGGCTCTTCATCCATTGCCGCATATGCATCTTGAAACTCTTTTAAGATCTCCGCATCAGATCTGAGTTCAGTTTCTCCGTCTGCCAACCCTTTTTCTAGCCATTCATTTAAGTACGGAGTCCGGCTTTTGGCGCTCGCTTCTTTAAATGCTTGCCAATCTGCCTCTAAAACCGCCGTATATGGGATGTTTTGATGTATGAGCCGTTCTAATACTTGCATTCCTCGCTCTGCGGTTATCGGTTCTAATCCTTTGTTCCGATAAACATTCATTAGATCCAGATCCTTAATCATCCCAACCGCCCAAGGTCCCCATCCGATGCTCAGACCGGCTAAGCCCTTCTTTCTTCTGTAAGCAATCAGCCCATCTAAAAATGCATTCGCTGCGGCATAGTTTGCTTGTCCGGCTGCTGTAATCAACGCAGCCACAGAAGAGAAAATCAAAAAGAAATCTAAGGGCTGATCTTCAAGATACTGATGCAGTAACCAGTTTGACACGACTTTTGTTTCGTAAACTTCATCAAAGGTTTCCTTGGGCATCTGTGAAATAAGCATATCTTTGACAATGCCTAATGCACTAATCACACCTCTGACATTTTTTATCTTTTCTGTGTTTTCAGTAAAATATTGCTTCACAGAATTTTCATCTGCAAAATCCAGTACATCAACCGCTACCGTCACACCTTTAGCTTCCAGACTCTGAACAAATTCGATGCGTTCCTTTACATTGTCTGCAAGATCGGCATTTTGCCACGCTGAGCGTTCCGGCAAGGCAACTCTTCCCAACAGAATTAACTTTCTTGCGCCTTTTTCTACCAGCCAGTTTGCCACCAGTTTTCCCAAAGCCCCAAACGCGCCTGTAATCATATAGCTGCCCTCTGCACTCATATGCACAGGTAGTGGTTTCGTTATATTCGCCGTATGCTTAAGTCTGGCACCGTATCGACGGCCTAAGCGGTACACAATTTGATCCTCTTCATCGCCATGCAATGTTTGCATGGCCAGTTGGTTTAAGCTTTCTTCCACTGCGTTTGGATCCAGATCAACAATACCGCCCCACAAGCTGATATACTCTTGATTTCCAATTAATCTGCCGGTTCCCCAAATCGCATTTTGCATCATTTCAGGTTGTTCCCCCGGCATAATGGCTTGTGCACCTTTGGTAACGATCCAGAGTTTGGGTGTATCCTCACCGGCTGCTACAGCTTTTAATAGGCTCATCACCGTATAGACGCCGAGCTCACCCGATTGCAAAATATTTTCACTATTGATTTCACTGTTTTTAGGCAAATCGAGATTCCAAAAATGAACGATTCCTTTGATTTTCATATCTTCTCTTATCACACTATACAGAGTTTGCATATCTTCATCGTTATCTGCTCTGATCGTTGCTTTGTGCTGCTGCTTATCAATTGAAAGACCATCTCCCAACGATACATGGAAGCTTGATTCACCGCGCTGTTTTAAGACACTTGCATACTGCGCAGCTGTGCCGCCTTCATCGCCTAAAATAAGCCAGTTTCCGAGTTTTTCTTCTTTTTCATCCGGAGCTAAGTCCTCAAGTTCTAACCATTCTAAGTTGTAAAGCCAAGTATCTAAAACCTTCAACGGCACAAGTTGTTTCGTGTTTTCTAAGCTCTGGACTTTCAGCCCTTTAACTGTTGCAAGTCTTTCTCCATCTTGACTATACAAGATAATATCATTGGTTGTATAAGTCTCGGTTCTTTCAATCTTTTGGCAATGAACCCACATTTCATCGGTCAGCGGTGCATGCAATAAAAATTCATCGACACCAACAGGCAATCTGATATCAAAATGAGCCTCCCCGCCTGTCTCCGCTGTTGCAAACTCTAAAGCGATAGTACCTTGGAAGCAAGCGTCCAGAACACCCGGATAAATCTCGTATTCATCCGGCTTGTCTACTTGCGGCATCGCCAATTTGGAAACCGCAGCATCTTCTCCAATCCAAATATTTTCAATGGCTGCAAATGTTTCGGTATACCCAAAGCCTGCGCTTGCAAATCTTTCATAAATGGCTTCTTTTGCAAACTCCGTGACATCACCGATCATCGCCGCCTTCAGGGCACCCAAATCAATACTTTTTTGAGTCCCGAAGTTTTGCATTTGTTTAAAGGCACCTTTGGCAACCGATTCAATATGATCTGCGTTGGAGACATTGTAAATGGTGAATGTTGCACGTTCTTCATCCAGCGTTATTTGTAATTTGGTCGGCTTATTTGCTTGGATAAAAACTGCTTTTTTGAATTCAATCGCTTCAAGCGTGTAGCATCCTTTACCGTAGTACTTATTGGCCATCTGTAACGCCATTTCCATATAACCTGCCGCCGGAAATAGCGGATTTCCACCAATGCAATGATGATCTAAAAACGGAACAAGTTCTTTTTTTAGCTCAACTTCCCAAGTGGGTTGCGCAGTCAATAGTTTTTTTCCAAGTAAGATACGGTCATATAAGCCCAGCCGTCTGATTGCATTAGACGTTGACTCCATCCAATAAACTTCGCGTTGCCACGCATAGTGAGGCAACTTAATAAAATTCCCTGTCTGTGGGTAAATCGCTGTCCAATCCTGCAAAGGATCTTCTATGTAGAGCGTGGCCAAAGCATTATAAAATGTCGCTTGCTCAGCTTGCTTGCGATGCAAAGAACTGACAAATGTCCCCTTTACACTCCGATAAGCACAGATCTCTTTTAAGTAATATGTCAGTGCCGGATGGGGCCCAATTTCTAAGAATTTCGTATAACCTGCTTCAATGATTGCCATTGTGGCATCTGCAAAATAAACTGCATAGCGGACATTATTCCATAAATAGCTGCTATCCATCTTTTCAGTTACACATTTTCCTGTTGTCGATGAATACAGCGTTGTTGTCGGCTCGTTGAATGTTACATCAGCAATACCGGCCATAAAATCATCTTTAATTTCTTCCATGTAACGGCTATGGAAAGGCACTGTCACATCCAAGAATTTACTAAAGATTCCCTGTTGTGTTAAATGTTCTCCGGCTTTTGCCAGTTCCGTTTCTTCACCGACCAGTGTAACACCGGAATGACTGTTAATCGCAACAATATCAAGCCCATCATAGTCTGCAATCAGCTGTTTCGCCTCTTCTTTTGAGATACTGACAGCCATCATTTTCCCTTTACCTGTCAAGCGTTGCTGCTGACTGCTTCGGTGATAGATGACTTTGACCGCATCTTCGAAGCTAAGCACACCGGCATTGTAAAATGCCGCAATTTCACCGGCGCTATGACCTACAATTACATCCGGTTTAATGTTCTTTGATTCCCATAGCTTAATTAAACCGTACTGAACTGCAAAGTTCGCCGGTTGCGCAAGCTTTGTCTGACTCATTTCAGAGGCTTCCTCATCCGCACACATGGCATCAAGTAAGGACCAACTGGCGTGTTTATAGAATTCCTCATCACATGCTTTGACAGCGTCCATAAAAACCGGCTCTGTTTCCATCAGTTCACGACCCATTTTCCACCACTGAGGTCCCATGCCGGTGAAGACAAATACCAATCCATTGCTGTTTTCATTCGGTCGCCCTTCAGCAACTGCTAATGTTGGGTTTTCCTGTATATAATCGACTAAATTTCCTTTTAATTCAGCAATATTCTTTGCCGCAATCCCTAGACGGTATGGATGCTGATCACGCCTCAGTGACATACTGTATCCTAGGTCATACATATTTTTAATTTCATTTTGTTCAAGAAATTCATGATATCTTTCAGCCATCGCCTTCAGCCCGGCTTCTGACCTTGCCGAGATAGGAAAAATACGCACCATCTCGTCATTTGGCGACGATAATTCCGGCATTTCAGGTGCTTCAGCCATAATGGCATGTGCATTAGTTCCCCCAAATCCAAAGCTGTTTACTGCGGCCATCGCAAGACCTTTATGCGCCGGATAGTCCATGAGTTCCAGAGGCACTCTTAGATTCAGTTGCTCCAAGTCTAGTTTCGGATTTACATTTTTCAAATGCAAATGTGGTGGGATTTGTTTATTTTTCAAGACCAATGCCGTTTTGATCACACTAGCCACACCCGCCGCACTTTCTGTATGGCCAATGTTCGTCTTAACCGAGGCAATGATGCACGGCTTGTCTTTGTCACGGCCTAAAGCATACGTTTCACCTAAGGCGTTCGCCTCAATGGGGTCGCCCACCGGTGTCCCTGTGCCATGCATTTCCACATATTGTATTTCTGACGGTTCAATCCCTGCTTGCGCACAGGCTTTTTTTATTACTAACTTTTGTGACTCTCCATTGGGTACTGTGATTCCATTGGTTTGTCCGTCTTGATTGACCGCACTTCCCAGTATCAGTGAATAGATGTGGTCATTGTCCGCAATGGCGTCTTTTAACGGTTTTAAGACAACTACAGCAGCCCCTTCACCTCTGACATAGCCATTGGCTGATTCATCTAAGGTTTTACATGTTCCATCCGGAGATAAAAATCCGCCGCGAGATTCTGCCACGGTATATTGCGGCGCAAAGTTTAACAAAACACCACCGGCTATAGCCATCGTGCATTCTTTATTTCTAATGTTTTGACATGCGGTATGAATCGCAACCAGAGAGCCTGAACATGCGGTGTCAATGGCTATACTAGGTCCTGTAAAATTGTAAACATAAGAAAGTCTGTTGGCAACCAAGGTCATCATACTGCCTGTCGCCGAGTGCAGATTGATTTGATCCAGATGATCCAAATTAAATTGGACATGCTGATAATCTACTGTAAATGCACCGATAAAAACACCTGTGTCCGATCCGGCATAGTCTTTTGTCACGATACCGGCATCTTCCATCGCTTCCCAACTTACTTCCATCAGAATCCGTTGTTGCGGATCTATACATGCTGCTTCTCTTGGAGTAATACCAAAAAACAAAGGATCAAACTTATCGAAATTATCAATGAATCCGCCTCTCTGGCTCACTGTCTTTCCGCTAAACCCGCGGTCTGCATGATAGTAAGTATGTCTATCCCAGCGATCTTGCGGAACATCTACAATTGCATCTTTTCCGTTTTTCAATAGCTCCCAAAACTGATTGACATCGTTTGCATTCCCCGGAAATCGGCAGCCAATACCGACCACCGCGATTGCATCTTCTTTATATTTCTTACCATTAAATACTAATTCTTTCATCAATACTAAACCTCCCAAGGAACTTTAAATTAAGTGTAAAAAGATAGCACGAAAGCTCGCAAGCGCGATGTGTTGATATACACGCTTCCAAGCAAAAACGGAAATTATACCATGTAAATGGATCGCTCGGGTCGGGTTTGACAAGTATGCCGCCAAGGCTGTAATCTTCTTGTCGATTGTTGCGTAAAATCCACACTAAATGTAGACAATATTGGTAAACAATACATTCTTGCGCATTTATTCATTGGATGCACGCTTGAAGCAATCACGTTGAAAAACCGCAATCAATATACACTTACTTATCTCTATGATAATGATACATGCGAAATACTATCTCTTTTTTGATGATTAATAGTATGTTAATTATGCTATTTTGTCAAGCAATTTTCAACATGTGCCAACATTTCGTTTCGTTTTAATTGCATCTATTTAAAACCATCGGCTTTAAAGTAAAAATCATAAAATCAAAAAGCAGCATTTACTACTAATTTTTTGAGCATAAACTATGAATTTTCATAGCACATATTACGAAATTACTGGACTGTTCCATACTGAATTCATATTCGCATACTCGTGCTAGTAATACTATATGTACTATGCTATAATAACCTCGCGTCGTGAGCGGCATTGACGTGATGCCGATAAGATTTGAAAGGTAACAGTTTAATTTGAAAAAGGATATGACGACAGGCACAGAATGGAAGACTCTTCTACTGTTTTCACTGCCGCTCATGGCAGGAAACCTGCTCCAGCAACTGTATAACATCGTAGACGGAATAATTGTTGGAAATTTTGTTGGCGAAGCTGCGTTTGCTTCTGTTGCAACCGGTCAGCCACTTGTTTTCCTATACCTCGCATTAGCTATCGGCATGTCAGTTGGTGTCAATATCGTTGTTTCACAGTTTTTCGGCGCCGGTAAAAATGACAAATTATCTGTTTCCATTGACACCGCACTGATTTTACTTGGGGTATTAGGAATACTCCTCACCATTTTCGGTGTAACCATGTCTGAGCCGCTATTGCGCTATTTGCTCAATGTTCATGAGGAAATTTTGCATGATGCAGTAGTCTACATGAGCATTTACAGCGTGGGGCTTTTCTTTACATTTATGTACAACTGCATCGCTGCCATATTGCGTGGATTCGGCGATTCTAAGGCCACCCTCTACTTCCTGCTCGTTGCCACAATACTCAGTACCATTTTGACTTTATTATTCGTTCCTGTATTTGGCTGGGGCGTGATGGGCGCTGCGGTTTCGACCGTTCTGGCACAAGCGACTTGCGCAATCGTCTCATTTGTATATCTGCGCAAGAAATTCCCATATCAGAAGACCGATAAGCACTGGGATAGTGCCATTGCCAAGACCATGGCCAAACTCGGCGCTCCAATCGCTGTACAAATGGGTGTACTATCTATAGGAAACGCTGCAATGTGGCGTCTTGTCAACAATTTTGAAATCACCGTACCCGGAGTGGTCGCTGCATATGGCGCCGCAGTTAGATTGGATATGATCATACTCGTACCCATCATGGGATTCCAATCAGGACTGGCCAGTTTTGTCGGGCAAAACATGGGTGCCGGCAGACTTGACCGTGTAAAACGCGGACTCCATGCTACAGTCATCATGTCGCTGGTCATTACCGTGCTCATGAGTATTGTACTATATCCTCTTGCAGAGCATATCGTTGGATTGTTCGGACTTACCGATGGATCACTTCAAATCGGCGCAACAATGGTCAGATTCATGACTTTGTTTTTCTGGATATTCTCCGTATACATCACTATAAATGGTTTGCTACAAGGTGCGGGAGATACTTTCATATTGTCTATTTCGACTTTGAGTGCACTCATTATCCGTGTGGCCATGGGTTATCTTTCTGTTTCTTTCGGCATTCTGGGGCATGAAGCCGCATGGATACCGATTCCGATCGGCTGGGCTTTGGCCTTGGTTATTTCAGGTATACGTTATTTAACCGGCGGTTGGAAGAAAAAGGCGATTGTTGGAAAAAATCATATCGCAAAAGCTGAAAATTAAGATCCATTAATTTTCGCCAATGCGCCCTCAGTACAATCACGGAGGCTTTTCATGCACTACAGTTTCTTTGCACTTATTTCGAGAATGAAACATATTAATCGTTGGTCACTCATGCGCAATAGCTCTGTCGAAAATATTCAAGAACACTCACATATGGTTGCGGTCATCGCACATGCCCTTGCGGTGATACGCAGGGATATCTTCGGCGGAGCCTCCGATCCGGAACAGGTCGCTACAGCTGCGCTGTTTCATGATGCTTCAGAGATTTTTACCGGAGATATGCCCACACCCATCAAGTATTTTAATCCTGATATTGTGACCGCATACAAGCATATCGAATCATTGGCCTCGGAAAAGCTGTTGTGTTCACTTCCCGGTGCATTACGTACGGCATATGAGCCGCTCTTAACCGATGCAAAAAGCGCAGATACAATGGCGTTGATCAAAGCCGCGGACAAACTGGCCGCCTATATAAAATGCAGAGAAGAATTAACCGCCGGAAATCTTGAATTCCGATTGGCGGCTGAGCAGACTCAAGAAAAATTGATTGCACTGGAAATGCCGGAGGTCAATTATTTTCTCGAACAATTTCTCCCTGCTTTTGAGCTTACGCTTGACGAATTGAATTTCAGCATTGAGTGAAATATCTTTATGTATTTTGATTTTGTATCCAGAGGCACGCTTAACGGTCATAGGATATTTATCTACGGTGAAGAAAATTAGCAACTTTTGGTAAAATTCCAGACGAAAATACAGTAAAATTTCATACGAGAACACAGTTGACATTGCATAATTAATAACATAATATGCATGTGTCTGGTGTAGCGTTTACAAAATAGCTGCACGAGCAGGAGGAAGAAATGGAACAAATATCGACCAAACGCACTGTCATCGCATGTTTAAAGTTCATCATTTTGCCACTCATCGGCATATTCGCATTTTTCGTAGACATACCCATAGCAGAATATACTGTTATGAATTTTACTATGGGTGCCAGATCAACTATCCCAATAAACCATCTCACAGGCCTAATCAGAGCACTTTTATGGGACGGCTCTTTAAGTATCATGCCTTTTTTGGTTCTCGCCATTGCACTTTATGGCATGGTGGACTTAATCTTACGTCGCAATAAGCACTTTGGAAATACTTTGGGCAAAGTGTTTGCCGTAATAAAAATAATCGGCGTGATATTTATCGTATTTGCCGTCTTTAACATCGGCCCCGGCTTAATACACGAACCACGAGCAGAGCTCGCAGCCAGAGTAGTTAACGGTGATCAAGTCAGCTTTGTTCCACGAAGCATTTCAACTTTTGTCATGAACGGCGTCTTGATTACCATCAGCATCAGCATACCACTTGCGGCTATGTTTTTACCGTTTTTACTCAACTATGGACTCGTTGAGTTCGTTGGTGTCCTTGTACGTCCCATAATGCGTCCTTTGTTTAAGCTTCCCGGTCGCAGCGCAGTCATCTTGGTTAGCGCTTTGCTCGGTAACTTCTCGGTTGCGCATATCGCTGTCGATGAACAGTATCACAAAGGGCAAATGACCGAGCGAGAAGCTATCGCTATTTGCACAGGATTTTGTTCATCATCTATTGCATTTATGATGGTTCTGGCTACCAATACCGGAATTATTGATAACTACTGGAATGCTTATGTTTGGTCATCTTTTTTGATGATTATCATCATTACGCTTATCGGCGTTCGTATCCCACCGGTTTCAAGAATAAGGGACGGTTTTGCCCCCAATGTCACACCACAGCCTGAAGCGGTATACAAACAAAAATTGTTTAAAAACGCACTGTCCGAAGGTCTTGTCATCGCAGAGAAGTCCGACAACCCGATCATAGGCATCGCTCATATCATGAAAGCCACCCTCGGAGTCCTTGCGGCTATTATTATGGGTGCCGGATTTTCGACCTCTGTGGGTATGTTGCTTTACCTCTATACGCCCATATTCCAGTGGATTGGCATCATTTTCCAACCCATAATGATGCTCGTCCAAATTCCACCCAACGAAGTGGTTACAGCGGCAACCGGCACAGCATTTTCCTTGCTTGAGGTGACGATTCCTTCTATGTTGGTCATGGCGGGCGATTGGTCATACCACATCCGTTACATGATGGCTGTTGTGCCGATCACATCGGTCATTTTCCTTGGAAGTTTCGTCCCCAGCCTCATCAGCACAAATCTTCCGGTCAAATTCTGGCATCTGATGGTCATATGGCTTGAGCGTATGATTTTGTCTGTGCTCTTCGCCGGTCTTTTCGCTTTACTGTTATTTGGCATTCCAGGCTAAAAAACGCTCGAAATAGTGTAAAAACAAGCAGAGAGGGCCTATGTGCCCTCTCCTTGGCTATGCATTGTGAAAAACGCCCAAAGCTGTGCACATTTATCCCAAATAATTTATACAACACTCGCCATCAATAACCAATGTTTATCGACAAGCGAGAAAAAACGCTTGCAAACGTGGCATTTTCTTGATATTCTTCTCGGAGATGCAAAGTCACCATAAAAATATGAATGGAGGTAACCACGTGTCAGAAAACAACAAAGCATTTCCCGGTACCGCGCCACCACCCGTGGGTGCTGACAAGACAGTCGTAAAAGCTGCTAACCTTAGCGGTGGTATTTTCGGTGCTTGTCCTGCCCATGTCGATGTCAAGGACGGTAAAGTCATTCGCATGAGGCCTCTCCACTATGACTCGAAGTATGACTACGATAGCTTCAACGCATGGGAGATGGAGCGCAATGGCGTAAAATGGAAACCCCTCAGTAAATCTTGTCCGCCACCTTGGGGCTTGGCGTATAAGAAAAGAGCCTACTCCCCCAACCGCGTCATGTTCCCCATGAAGCGCGTTGACTGGGATCCTAACGGCGAACGCAATCCTCAAAACCGCGGCTCTAGCAAGTTCGAGCGTATATCATGGGATGAGGCCACGGATATCATTGCATCCGAAATTAAGCGCGTACACAAAGAGTACGGCCCACTTTCAATCCTTTTGCAATGTGACGGTCACTCCGAGAGTAAACTAATCCACGCACCACATGGTTGTAGCACATTGTTGCTCGACAAAATGGGCGGATTTACTCAGCAAGTCAGAAATCCTGATAGCTGGGAAGGTTGGTACTGGGGTGCTAAGCACGTATGGGGCAAAGGCTTCATAGGCAACATGGCTCCTGCGGAAAACCTTGTAAACGACATCACCGAAAATACCGAACTCCTCGTAGTTCAGGGCGGTGACCTTGAGACTACACCTTGGGGTTTCCGCGGCCAAATGGCAAGCCGCCTGATGTTCTTCTGGCAGCAAGCCGGTATTGAGAGCGTTTACATTTGCCCGGATCTAAACTACTCTGCGGCGATTCATGCCGACAAGTGGATTCCGGTACTTCCGAACACAGACGCAGCACTTCAACTTGCAATCATCTACACATGGGTCACCGAAGGTACATACGACAAAGAGTATGTCAAAACCCACTGTGTCGGCATGGAACAAATTGAAGACTATGTCCTCGGTAAAGTAGACGGCGTAGCCAAAACACCAAAATGGGCTGCTGAAAAAACCAGCATTCCTTCATACACAATCAAAGCACTCGCAAGACGTTGGGCAAAGAAAGTTACAACTGTCGGTCACTACTTCGGTGGTGGTTATATCCGCGGTCCGTACTCCACAGAGCCTGCACGTCTTGAAGTTGTACTTCTGGGTATGCAGGGTCTCGGTAAGCCGGGTCAGCATCATGCTCAAATTGCGTACATGGGTATGCCCAAGAACATCACTTGGGATCAGCTCAACTACGATATTGCAAACTCTGACACATCTAAGGGCTTCCAAGAGTACTCCGGAACGTTTGAAACCATCAAACAAAAAGATCCGGAACTCCATGAGAGAATCTTTAACCCACACCGCGGCACACCGCAGGCATGGGGTAAACAACTCATTCCGAAGACCCTCATCGAAGATGCCATCAAGGCCGGTACTGATAAGTACATCGAGTTCTGGGGCACCGGCGGACACGAAGAAGAGCCCATTGACCAATGTGTCAGATACACATATCCGTGTAAAAAAGGCGATCTTCGTTACGATCAAGCGAAAGCTGCAGCAGAGAGAGCTAATCTCAAGCATGACGACACCGACCTTGACAGAACATACACAAAGATCGACTATGATGGAACACCGATCCGCATGGTATGGACCGACACCCCCTGTCGTCAGACATGTTGGGGCGATGGATTCAATATCGGCATGACCATACGTGAACCTCAAGTTGAATTTGTACTTGCACAACATCCATGGCTGGAAAATGACTGTATCTATGCAGACATCGTACTGCCGACAAACACATACCTCGAAGTCGATGATGTTATGCCTTGCGTACGTGACGGCGAACACTTCCAATCCATGCTCAACATGAGACAAGCTATTCCTCCGGTCGGCGAATCAAAGTCTGACTTTGAAGCGGTCGTAGAGATTGCTAAGAAATTGGGCAAAGAAAAAGAAGTAACAATCGGCAGAACTGTCGAGCAATATGTTGAAGGCGTTTACAAAGGAATGAACTTCGATAAGATCACACCTTGGGAAGAATTCTCCGAGAAAGATTACATGGTTATTCCGGTCTCCAAAAACTGGAAGAACCTGCCTGCCGGACTTTATGAGTTCTATAAAGATCCTGTGGCTAATCCGCTGCCAACTCCGACCGGTAAATTGGAATTCGTTTCAACTAACCTTTCAAAGTACTTCCCGAACGATCAAGAAAGACCTCCGTACCCGCAATGGATTGAAAAAGGCATCACTCATGACGAGCGTATATCCAGTCCAAGAGCGCGTACATATCCGCTGCTTATCATCACCAACCATCCCAGATGGAGAGTGCATGCACAAGCTGACGATATTCCATGGACCAAGGAAGCAGACACCGGCAAGATCAGAGGCTTTGACGGCTACCTATACGAGCCTTGCTGGATTAATCCAAAAGACGCAGAAGCCAGAGGCATCAAACAAGGCGATATCGTCCGTGTATTCAATGAGCGCGGAAGCGTCCTTTGCGGTGCATTGGTATTTGAGCGCATGATGCCGGGTGCCCTTTCAGTTGACCATGGCGCACGTACCGACATCATCATTCCGGGTAAGCTGGATCGCGGCGGCGCAATCAACCTGATCACTCCGAGCGGCCTGACTTCAAAGCATGCCGGCGGCCAAGCTACTACATCTTTCCTCGTTGAGGTTGAGCGTGTGAGCATGGAACAGTATGACAAGTGGAGAACTGAATATCCTGAAGCTTGGGATCGTGAATACGACCGCGCGTCAGGTCTGAAATCCTCTGCGTGGGTTGAAAGGGGTTGCAAATAATGGGAAAGAAAGTAATGCTAATTGATACCAAAGGTTGCAACGGTTGTTACAGTTGCCAAATTGGTTGTAAGGACGAACACGTTGCCAATGATTGGACTCCGGTAGCTAAGCCTATGCCTGAAATCGGACATTTCTGGTTTAAACTCAACCAAAAAGTTCGTGGTCAAGTGCCGAAGGTCAAAGTGGCATACCGTCCGCAAATGTGTATGCATTGTGACAATCCTCCTTGCTTTGACGCATGTAAGCATGGCGCAAAGTACAAAAGAGAAGATGGTCTGGTCATCATTGATCCGGTCAAATGTGTCGGTTGTCGTAACTGTGTAGATCTTTGCCCCTATGGCTCAATCTACTTCAACGAAGATCTCAATATCTCACAGAAGTGTACAGGTTGCGCACATCTTGTAGACGGCGGCTGGAAAGAAACACGTTGTACTGACAACTGCCCGACCGTATGTATGCGTTTTGTTGATGAAGACAGTGCTGAAGCCAAAGCATTTATAAAGGATGCTGAAGTACTCAAGCCTGAGCTGAACACAAAGCCTCGCGTATATTACAAAGGTCTGCCCAAGAAGTTCATCGCCGGTACCGCTTTTGATCCGGTAGCTGATGAAGTTTATGTTGATGGTGATGTCACCCTGACAGGCGCAGGCAAGACTTACCAAACAAAGACTGACCACTTCGGAGATTTCTGGTTTGAAGATCTGCCTGATGGCGTATACAAGCTTGAAATCAAAGCAGGCGGCAAGTCCAAAGTGCTCGAAGGCATTGATATCACCAAAGAAGACATCAATGTAGGAGACATCCCACTGTAAATCCGGAATTATGAATCCGTAGTTCCAAATTGAAAAGTCGAAAGCACGACAGTCGCATCGGCTGTCGTGCTTTTGTACAATTATTTTGAGAAATGGAGTAATGAGATGGCAAACATCATGGTTACTGAGGGCTGCAACTTACGCTGTCCATATTGCTTTGCTGAAGAATTTGTAAACCATAAACCCAAGGAAATGACACTTGAGGATTATAAAGTGGCTCTGGATTTTGCACTCAGCGACCACAACGATACTCAAGTTGGAATAATCGGCGGTGAGCCTCTGCTCTACTCCCATATAGAAGAGGCGCTGCGTTTGGCGCTTTCCGATCCACGAACTGATAATGTGATGATCTATACCAATGCAGTTCATTTGGAGCGTATCCCTGAGGATATTCTCAACACAAAGAAGTTTCGTATGCTGGTCAACTGCAATTCGCCGGAGGATATGGGCGAAGAAGCATTTGAAAAAATGGTCGATAATCTTTTTCGTTTTCAACGAGAGTATCACGGCGATGGACGATTTCGCTTGAGCATCAACATATACAAGCCTGACTTTGATTATTCATATGTGGGTTGGCTTGCTCAAGAAATGAAATTTGATGTCATAAGATTATCCATCTCTGTTCCTCAAAGTGGCGCACTCAATGGCAAGACTCCATTAGAGTATTTCCATGACATGAAACTCGTGTCCATGCGATTTGTCGCTGATATGATCAAATTGGGTGTCATGACCGGATTTGACTGCAACTTTCTACCCAAATGTGTACTTACGGATGCTGAGTTTGATTCTTTCAAAGGGCCTAAGGAAATGTTCCATCAGGCTTTGGATCGTCGTTACTCTAACTCTTTCTGGGAGCGCGCCATCGTCTGTGAAGTGCATAACTGCTCTCCCGTCGTTGATATACTACCTGATCTTCAAGCCATACGTTGCTTTGGCATGTCAGAATATACGAAGCAGGATATACGCAATTTCCGTAGTATAAAGCAGTTGCGAAAGTTCTATGCTGATAATGTAGACAGACCTGCGCTTGCCGTTTCGTCATCACCTGAGTGTGTTAAGTGTCTTGATCGTCAATTGGGCACTTGCAGTGGCGGATGTTTGGTGTTTAAGGGTAAAGAACTGTTTGCAGGTAAATAGTAATAACAATAAAACTCACAGAAAGAACTGTATCAAAACGTTAAAAATGCGTTGAGATACAGTTCTTTGTCTTTGACAGGTAAATCCCAATACCTGCCGCCGGATTATATCAAACTATATTCACTTTTTCCCATAAGTTCGAGCGGTATCAAACATCGCTTCAAAGTTTTCACGCTTTACTTTTTCGGCAGTTGCATTTACGTTAAACAAATATCCACCTCCGGCTGCACAGTGATCTATGAGATACTTTACGCGATCTATCACTTGTTCCTTAGTGCCATATTCCAGCAAATATATAGGCATTCCCCCCATCAAACACGCAATGTTTGAAAACTTTTTCTTCAACTGTGCAAAATCACCCTTTTCAAAATGAATCACACACGATCCTTGCGGCAATTCCGAAAGGCGCTCACATAAATAATCCACTCGTGAATCATAAGCCCCCTCAGTATAAATAAATGGAGTGACACCGATACTGATCAGATATTTGAGCATACGTTGATACGGCTCCCAGTAAAGCTCATCGTACTGTTTCGGACTCATAAATCCATCCATCCCCTTATGCAGCGGGAAAAATATACGTTTCACACGCATAGGAGATTTTTCAAAATGCTTCCAATTTTTAATTTGAATATCGACGAACAAATCATTAGCTTGTGCAATTTTATCCGGAATTTCTAAAAGATCATCAAAAGTTCCGAGTGTGCCGCGTAGATAATCACTAATGATATCATATGGCACTTGCCCTTTTCCTGTATAAAACGGAGGAAATCCCATTTCATCCAATTTATTTGACAATGCAATGACTGATTGCACATACTTTTTGTTTTCATCAATCATCTCGATGAAAGTCTGCATCGCATCTCTTACATCATCTTGAAACATGGGGGTAAACGTATTGGCTCCAAGCATAGATGACGGATCAACATCCAGATGAGCAAAGCCTTTGAGTCCGGGGTAAGCGCGCGGTATAAACTTCCTAAAGATAAACCCTGAATAATCACTAATAAGCTCATCATATTCATCTTGAAGCATATATTCATATTCGAGCACCTGATGCGGTGAAAAATCCGGCACTGCTGTACCCGGTCTACCCGGCCAATCCAGCATTGTTGACTGCGCCAATTCATTTATCTTCCCGCTTTGTGCACTGGGTATCATCCGAAAATCAGGTTGAAACTCTTCGTGGTATTTGATAAATGCTTCGGCTGATTTTTCATAATCATAAAAATCCGTGCTATGGGATGCTCCGATATTATACAGATGATAAGGCACCCCGGCGACCAAAGGGAGCATCGGAACCATATCAGGTTCTTTCAACTCAATTGCGTCTTGCACCCTTTTCATCCGCATTTCATATTGCTTGGTATTCGACATATTGTAACCCTCCAAATACTTCAAACATTATTTTATATATATTATAATCGCAAAGCTTTGCATTACAATAAATATAAACTTTGGCGCGCCGAAATGATATATGCATCATATCAACCTGCCATTCGCGATGGCAACCATGTAACGATACTCGGGAAAATACTAATCATCAAAATCATAAACAAATCAACGGAAATGAATGGCACACATGCCTTAAACAATTTCGGGACAGGCACCCCGGACAAGCCGGATAGTATAAATACCAGCATACCCACAGGCGGCGTAAACGAACCCAATGACATGATTAACACCATGAAAATCCCATACCAAATCGGGTCAAATCCTACCGCCATCAGTGCGGGGAAAAGAATTGGGACAGTCAGGATAATCAGTGGTATTTCCGGTAAGAACATGGCCATGAAAATATATATCGCTGCAAGTGCAAGCATCATCACCGGCATCGATGCATCAAGTCCTATAATAAACCCGGTGATAAAAAAAGGCAACTGGGATAATGTGATAAAACGGATGAATATATATGTTCCCAGCAATAAAGAGAACACCATGCCTAAAGTTGTAGCGGTTTCTTTTAGCGCCAACATAAAATTCTTTCCATTGAGTGTCTTATACGCAAGAGAAATGACGATTGCACCGGCTGAACCAATTGCACCGGACTCTGTGGTTGTAAAAATTCCGGAGTAAATGCCGCCAAAAACAAGAATGAAGAGCATTGCTATAGGCAGAACACTCACACTGGATCGTATTTTTTGCTTAAATGTGCTTTTTTCTCCCCTTGGACCATACTCCGGATGCTTTTTCATGAGTACAAATATCACGGCATTTAATGCACCAAAGAAGAGTATGCCCGGCATAATCCCCGCAATAAACAGATGTCCTATAGGTTGCTCTGTTATAATACCATACACAATAAGTGGGAGACTAGGCGGCAAGATAATCGACAAGGGCGCTGCAGATACAACACAAGCTGCTGAAAATCCATCGTCATATTTGAATCTTTTCATCTCCGGCAAAGCAATTTTGGACATGATCACCGTACTGACCATATGTGATCCGCTAATTGCACCAATACCGGCCGATGCCATCATGGTCGCATATGCAAGACCACCTTTCGTGTGTCCCATCCAGACATTACACGCTTTGAAAAGATCCTTTCCTATCCTTGATTCCGCTATGATCATCCCCATCAGTGCAAACATCGGCACGACCGTCAGCGTGTAGTTGTTTATTTGTGCAAATGGCACCTCTGCTGCGGATACCAGAGCCAGATTCAGATTGCGAAGCAAAATCAATCCTAAAAATCCCACAATCCCCATGGCCACACCAATCCACATACGCAAGGCAATCAAAATGATTAAAAGAACTACGCCTAACCCACCTATTAGCTCAGGAGCCATTATTCTTCACCTCCGTTTTTTCCATTTTCCTCATCTATTAGCGCCATAAAAGACAGCTCCGGATCATCAAACACATCTTTTTCATTCGGCGCTTTGAACTTGACAATGCGCTCATATACATACACAACTGTGCCTAGAGCACAAGCCAGAAACGATGCACCCAACACGCCCAAAAGCGGCCATCTGGGTACACCAATCATAAAATAAGCTTCCCTAAATCTTATGGACGACTCAATCAAAAGGATATATTGTGAGCCCACCATAAGGAAAAATGCAAAACTCAACACTCCCATGATCACTTCAATAGCCAGATTCAGTCGCTTAGGAAATAGCTCCACCAATGTTCCAACGGCCACATATCTGCCCTCCACCAAAGTATGCGCAATCGCAGTCATACTGATGATCAAGAGAATTTGGCTATACTCGGTCACACCTGTCATTGCAATGCCAAAGATAAATCTCCTGACTACATCCACCACTGTCAATACAAGAAGGATGAGCATGGATGCGTAGCTTATGTACAAAAAGATACGTGTGATGATTTTGATCACATCTCCGACCGACCGAGGATATCTCACAAGCATTGACATTGCTACAGATGCAATTGCAAACAGCACAGGTGTGGAGGAGGTCAACGTCAGTCTGTCGAGCCTTCCGTAGAAGATCAAGATCACTACAACAAACATGACCGAAACAAAAACCGAAAGACCAAATCCACAACACGCAAGTTTGACATGAGTCTTCGCCTTGAATCTTATAAGTGAAATCAACAAGAACATCAGTGATAAAATCAAGAGTAATGAAAGCATTGTTAAAGATAGCCTAATGAGCGAAGCTTCACGAAATGTATCAAGCAACCAATACGCATCATGAGCTCTAAACCATAGAGCAAAAAGGCTAAAACCGGATTCATCTACTACGAGCCAATCAAGCATGGCAAACACTACAATGCCGATTGCACCCACCAGAGTGATCCAAAATTCTTTCTTAAGCTTTAAATCCTTAGAGTATCTACCAATATTTTTGTCATGCTCAGAACGTATGTTCAGTTTTGCATCAATTTTCTCGTTGCGGTGCTGACCTTTTTTCATTAATAAACTCCTCCTGTCAGTTCCTAAGATAATGTGGGTATTGATCCACATTATCTTAGGATTCATACTAACTTTTACCCAAATCTTTCTCCAAGAATTTCCAAAATTCTATTATAAATTCTTTGGGCAACATCATCACCGCGCAAGTCGTTTATCTCATCTATAGTCTGTTGATGCAGCGGCAAAATATATGATGCCCAAACATCCATTTCTTCTTGAGTCAATGTAATGATCAGGTCGCCTTTTTCAGTCGCTATATCTCTTTGCGCTTGAGCCAATACCGCTGTATCTCCATAATAAATATCTCTGAACCCTCCATCATACCAAAGTACATCCATTATAGTATTTTGGAGATATTCAGGCAGTTCATTCCATGTAGCAAGACTCATTGCAAAAATGTTTACTTCCTGAAATGCACCCCACTGACCAAAATCTATATGCTGATGTATGAGATCCGTAAGCCCAAAAAATCCGGCAAAGGCCCATGTCGCTATGTATCCGTCCACTACGCCTCTTTCAAGCGCTTCGAAAATTTGTCCGGGCGGAATAAATGAGCCTGCCGCATTATACGTCTCAAGAAGCGGCAGGAATTCCAGTTTGTATGGTACGATTTGTCTGCCTGCAAGATCAGAAGGCACACGAACAGGGTTTGTGTCTATAAGCTTTAAGTCGTATCTGCCCAAAGGTGTAGCGCCCAGCGGTATAATACCCATCTGCGCCATTTCTTCACGCATTTCAGGAAACTCGTTGAGCAGTTGCATATAAATCTCGGCAGTCGTAATTGCGTCTCTTAACCCAATGAATGGCAATTGCAAAATGCGGGTATTGAGCGGCAGAATATCGACATAGTTTGGAGACGGCATATTGGCAATGGTGGCTGTCCCTACTTGCAGTCCTCTTGGAACTTCGGGGATCGTGAGCAGTGACCCTGCCCAGTAAAATGTTGAATTTATCCGCCCTCCGCTTTGTTCATAAAGCTCCGATCCAAAAACGCGATGCCAATTAGGTGATACGATTTCAGCATGGGTCATAGCGATGGTAAATTCCCATGTGCGATCATCACTCGCTGTATCCGTAGTGGTCTGATTTTCGTTGTCTCCACAGGCTGCTGCTAAAATCACCAGCATTGACACCGCAATGACAAAGCAACCGCTTCTTAATAATTTCTTTTTCACACTGTTGCCCTCCTATTTTTTGAATTTTATTTGTCATCAGAACCATAATTACAAAACCATATTGAATAAATCCAAAGCATTTTGCTTGTAAACCATACGTTTTTCATCTTCCGAAATACTCATACGATCAATGGATTCTATGGTACCTTCTATCATGCCCCATTTCGGACCCAGCGGCGCATCCGTTCCAAATAGCATTCGCTCAGCACCGAAGAACGCATACGAGTCCATAAGTCCCGTTGTATTGCCGTAGATTGCCGTATCCACATAGAACTTATGGAAGTCTTCCGACAAATCTTTATAAGGCAAGGGATATAGGTTGAGTGTATAATGAACACGTCCCGTGTTAAATGGTATCATCGCACCGGCATGGTGCATGATGATCTTAATATTCGGAAATTCTTTAAATATCCCGGAAACAACCAGCTTGTGCATACAGCTGGAAATCTCAAACTCCCAAGTGAGTAAATCGTTGTCCGGGTCAAGCTGTGGGTTCAATGTAGGATGTATCCATATCGGCAACCCGAAATCATTCATCATTTTAAAAAGTGGGCGAAACTGCGGTTCTGCTACAGGCACACCGTTGATACGTGTGTAGAGTTGAATCCCTTGAAGTCCACATTCCTTGACCGCACGCTCAGCCTCTTTGCATGCTTCATCTACATCATTCATCGGGAGAATCGCTGCTGCACCCATGAATTTGTCCGGATAACGCAGCACGATATCCGCAAAATCATCATTACCGATTTTTGCCAATGCCACAGCATCGGCTGTTTTCTCAACATATCTTTCAAGCGGTAGATTGGCCATAGTCAACACTTGCAATACTTTAGGGTAACGACTCATGAGTCTCATACGTATCTCCAAATCTGAGACTGCCGGTGTTTTCATTTCAATACGATCACCTATCGCAGGAACTAAAGAAGCATATTTTTTTGCAAAATTTGGCGTGAGAATGTGTGCAGCCATATCGACATACATACCATTGTACATGAATTTAAACCTTCTTTCTTTTTATTGTGCGAGCGACAGGACGTTGTAATTACAAGACTTTCTGAGATTACAACACCCCTGATGCATCACATTTTGTTATCTTGCAAGCTTGTATCCACCATCAACAGTTAAAATCTCTCCGGTTATCTGATCTGAGGCTTCCGATGCCAGATATACTACGGCCGCAGCAATCTCTATCGGCTTGTTACGGCGGCGTGTTGGGGTTTTTGCCATCCATTCATCGTTTAGCTTCATATACTTTACAGGATCTACTGCACTGCCTAAATTACTCTCTGTATATCCGGGTGCTACGGTGTTAACACAGATATTGTATTGCGCCCATTCATGGGCGAGCATCCTTGTCATGTGATTGATTCCGGCTTTTGCCACGCTATAACTGACTGTGGTTTGTGGTGTGTTTACAATTTCAGCCGCATTCGAAGAGATATTGATGATCTTTCCTCTTCCTTGCTTTTTCATTTGTTTCGCTGCAAATACAGACATGATAAACACACTGTTGAGGTCAAGATCAATCACATCATACCAATCGGCAAAATCATTGCAGTCAGATTCTATTGATTCAAACCAACGTACAGCGCCTGCGTTATTTACCAGTACATCAATCCGACCAAAATCCTTTGATACTGCCTCAACCACTTTCCTGGAATCCGCTCTGCTCAAGAGGTCACCTTTGTAATATTTGATGATTGCATTGAACTTTTTTGCTATTTCTTCAGCAACAGCCTGACCTTTTTCCTCATTACGCGACATTATGGCAACTTTTGCTCCGCACTGCGCAAATGCTTCCGCTATACCTTTTCCTATTCCGGAATTTCCGCCTGTAATCAGAACACTGAGTCCTTCCACATTAAACGCATTTTTCATTGATGTTATCATCATGTCCTCCATTTTAACTTACTTTCATCCTGTCATGATATATTAAAATTTCTCAGCGCTTAATACTCCTCCTTTGAATCATAATATTTGGTAGTGAGTTTTCATATTCTTGTAAGTTCAGGGTTTTGAGATTGGAATAAATTATTGCTTTTGTCTCTTATTTAAATGCTCCCCTCTCAATCACATACAAAAAGAGTGCAAAACCAATTAACTTGTGATATGCTTGGCTCATTACAGATTGCACAAAAAACTCGCTAACCCTTGCGACATTATTATGTCATTTGTTCAATGCCAAAAGCAACGCATAAATGAATCCATTTCATGCGTTATACGCATAAATGCCAAGGAGTTGTTGAGAAGTGAACATTGAAAGGCTGCGCCTCTTTATCGCTGTTGCAGAAAGCCTCAGTTTTACAGAAGCTTCTAAGAAAATGCATCTTAATCAGTCAAATGTCAGTCGCAATATTTTAGAGCTCGAAGAGACGCTCAACACTGAACTGTTTGAGCGTACTACGCGCAGTGTCAAATTAACCTCTACAGGCAATCTCTTTCTTGTTGAAGCAAAGCAGATTCTGCAAAACTATGATTCTATAATAAAGCGGGTAATTAACCTCGAAAAAGGTCATTCCGGTAGCCTTACTGTGGGGTATATTGACGTATTCACACAGAGCATTCTCCCCAAAACTGTCCGTTCTTTCAGGCAGAAATACCCCCTTGTTGATTTACAGCTTAAAGAACTCACTTCAGAAGAAGCAAAACAAGCTGTTCTTGAAAGGCACATTGACATAGGTTTTTTCGTTTATATCGACGGAACTGTATTTCCCGCAGAAGTACAAAATATCCACGTACACAAAGGTGATGTAAAGCTGATCGTTAGCGATGACCATCCTTTGGCTAATCAAAAAGTAATATCAGCAGACAGGCTCATGGGTGAGACTATTTTTACATATGATAAAGATGTTGCACCGGCACTTTATGATCTGATTAATAATTTATGTGTGGCTAATGGTTTTTCCCCAAACTTATTAAGCGGACACCGAAAACCCAGCACAATCATGCTCAAAGTGCAGTCAGGTCTCGGCGTGTCTGTAATTTCTTCAATTGCGACATCACTCTATCAGCCCGAACGTTACTTTAAGACCTTAAAAATAGAGGATGTTGAAATGCATTCTTATATGGATTTAATCTGGCGAAAAGGCGAAGCAAATCCATGCATTTACAATTTTGTGGAAGAGGTCTTTGAAACGATGGATCTACCTGATGAGCTAGAAATGTCTTCGGAAATAAAATAATTTTTTCGCTCCATATTGATGAGTAATCACAAGATATTACATCATAAGGATTAAAATTCAAACTGCATGACCGCTTTTTAAACACATTTATCTCATCTTCCCCTGCATTTGCAGCACTTGACAGCTTTTTGCTTTTATGTGAAAATCAGCCTTTCAAGACGTGTTTTGGGAGGGGTTGGGGTGCGCAAACTTGCTACTGCTGCATTTTCATTTACCATTGCCATTTTCCTATCGCATTTTATCTTGCCATTTAATGGGCTTCTGATTTGCGGGGCTATTGCCGCTGCATCTTTCCTTCTGGGCTTTTTGTTTCGTGGAAACCTACGTTTGCGTATCATGATAATTCTTATGGCTTTGGCTGTCGGATTTGTCTGGAGTTGGGTATTTACAATGGTTTTTATCGAACCTTCCCGGCATTTTCACGAAGAGACCATGCAGGTAACTGCCATTGTCACTGACTTTCCTGCGCCAAGGGCAACCAGAGGATATCGAGTCGATGTGACAATCCGCCGTCAAGACGCTCCGGATGTCGGCGCACGATTGTATTATTTTAACGCAATTGAGCTTAATCCGGGTGATGTGATTGCGTTTACTGCACAGTTTAGGCGAACCGAAGGGGTGCAAGACGATGTGCGCAATGATACACTCAGCGCCCGGGGGACTTTTCTTACGGCATTAGTTTCCGGCGAAATAACCATTGTGGAATCTGAGGGGCAATTACGTTTTTTTCCAAGACGCCTTTCAGAAGCAATCGCTCAGAGAATAGATGAAATCTACCCTGATGATATCGCACACTTTATGCAAGCACTGCTTGTCGGTCGGCGTGATGCTTTGTTTCGTGATTCAGCATTGGGCGCTTCGCTTTCCGCTGCCGGAATCATCCATGTCGTTTCAATATCAGGAATGCATGTGGCCTTTCTGATGGGACTGCTTGGATTTGCTTTCAAAAATAGCCGACTTTTTGCTTTTATCGGAATTCCGGTACTTATCTTTTTTATGGCCATGACCGGATTTACACCAGCGGTTACACGCGCAGGCATCATGCAGGTATTCCTCATCTGTGCTCCGATTTTCAAAAGAGAGCGTGACAGCATCACTTCCCTATCCGCAGCGCTCATCGTGTTGCTTTCTGCAAATCCTTATTCCATAGCCTCTGTCGGTTTGCAACTTTCTTTTTCAGCTACACTAGGAATCATACTGCTCACGCCTAAGATCAATTCGGGAGTCCGTGATGCCATACGTGACAGCGTCCTGTATAAAAAGAAAATCCCTAAAGTATTTATCAATTTTATAATTTCCAGTCTGGCTACCACTACAGGTGCTCTAGTCGTGACGATTCCGCTCACTGCACTGCATTTCGGCTATGTTTCACTCATTGCACCCCTGACCAATCTGCTTACGCTTTGGGCTGTTTCTCTTGCCTTTCCCATTGGGCTCATATCGGCAATTTCGAGCTTTATTTTTCTTCCCCTTGCGCAGATCATCGCTTATCCGGTCACATTGATTGCAAGATATATCATCTTCATGGCACGCACTCTGGGTACAGTACCTTATTCAATCGTTTACTCAAGTCATTCACTTTTAATGTTCTGGCTGGCCTATATCTATGTTATCTTTACCTCATTACCACTACTCAAGGCAAGACCCAGACAATATATAACCCCGACTTGTGTGTGCGTGGTCTTGCTCTTTATCATTTTGCTTATTTCCCCACTCTTGCCGGGACAAAGTGATACGACATTAACCGTACTGGATGTCGGACAGGGGTTTAGCATGGTCATTTCTTCTACAGAACATACGGTGATGATTGATTGCGGCAGTATCAGCGCCGAAAACGCAGGTGCAGTTGCACATGAATATTTAATGAGCCGCAGCAGAACGTCTGTGGATCTTTTAGTAGTCACTCATTTTCATGCCGATCACGTCAATGGGATTGAATTTTTACTCAGCAGAATTCCTATTTCAGCACTCGCCATACCTGATCCTGATGGTTCTTTTGTTGCTGAGCATATAATCGCACTTGCAAGACGGCGAGGAGCTGATATAATATATGTCACAGAGACACTTTATGTTTCCATGGGTGAGCTATCATTGAGCCTCTTCCCTCCTGTGGGATTTGGCTGTATTAATGAGCGCGGTGTATCTGTACTCATTTCGGGAGAGATTTACGCACTGGTCACAGGTGACATGAATACTTCCACTGAGCGTATTCTGGTGCGAAACAAAGATCTTCCAAGTGTTGATGTACTCATTGTAGGTCATCATGGCTCAAGACATTCCACATCCGAAGAACTCTTACATGCCATTACCCCGGAAATCGCAATCATACCGGTGGGGCGCAATAGCTTTGGTCATCCGACATATGAGGTGCTGGAAAGACTTGCAAATCATTCAATTGTTGTTTATCGCACTGATCTTGATGGCCGAGTTACAGTAAGAAAGTAATATGATACCAAATCATGCACATGCACATGAGATGCGGTTCAAAATGTGTTTAAAAACACAGGCTTTTACAGATAATGGTTAGGAGGTAGTTATGCCGCAAAAAAATAAGTCTAACGATGGGTACAAGGCCTTTGTTGATGCGCTCAAGGCAGAAACTATTGACTGTTTATATATACTGCACGGTGAAGAGCGTTATTTGCTTCAACACAGCTTGACAAGATTGCGCAGCTTACTGTGTCCCAACGGACTCAATGGCTTTAATTACAAACGCTACGAAGGTAAAGTTTTAACGCTTGATACACTAGACGAGGCCATTGATACACTCCCAACATTTGCAAGCAGAACGCTTATCGAAATACATGATTTCGATATTTTCAAGTGCAATGATGCTGATAAGAAGAGACTTGGAAGAACTTTTTCACAACTGCCGGAATATGTCTGTGTGTTATTTGTTTACAATGCCGTTGACTATAAGCCGGATCGGCGAGTCAAGACCAATACTGAAATTTTAAAATATGCCAATGTTGTTGAATTTCCGGTGCAGGAACAAGGAGCACTCACTAAATGGATTGCCAAGCATTTTGCTGATGCCGGCAAGCGTATCAGCAGCGATAATGCGAGATATCTGGCACTGATTACCGGCGGCTATATGTCCACCTTGCTTGGCGAAATCGAAAAAACAGCCGCATTTACGCGCAGTGATGTTGTCGAACGTGCTGATATTGATGCGGTGGTCACACCTGTGCTGGACACGGTCGTATATAAAATGACCGATGCCATTGCAAAGTCTGAGCATGCCTTGGCCATGAAAATCATGGACGAATTACTGAGGATGAAAGAACCTGCGCACAAGTTGTTATTTAGCATCTCTCTAACCATGCGTCAGCTCATGGCCGCTCGTGTATGTATCGAAAGCAACCATCATGTGAAAGACCTGATGCATATGTGTGGTATTCGATTTGATTTTCAGGCCAAAGCGCTCATGGATACTGTGCGCACTATGAGCTTAAAAAGTTGTTGTGAAGCTGTATTACACTGCTCAGATACGGCACTTGCGCTCAATAGCTCTTCTGAGCCGGAAGCATGTCTCACAGAGCTTATTTTAAAACTGGCTTTTTAATGCGGTTGCATTCCATTGCAAAGTCGTTTTGAATATCCTATACACAGTAATCTATAAACTTAAAGGTTGAAAGCTTACATGAAAAAGACGATCCGGGAGATCATTGTCGTAGAAGGCCGATATGACAAGAATGTTGTTGCGCAGGTAGTTGATGCAACCATTATTGAGCTTTCTGGATTTGGCATTTTCTCTGATAAAGATAAACTCAGCCTTTTGCGTAAGCTCGCAGACAAATGTGGTCTAATCATTTTCACCGATAGTGATAGAGCCGGTTTTTTTATTAGAGGTAGGTTGTGCGGTATGTTAGATAACCTCAATATAAAACATGCCTATATTCCCGATTTGTTTGGCAAAGAAAAACGCAAGCCGACGGCATCAAAAGAAGGCAAGCTCGGTGTAGAGGGTATGAGTCCCGATGTGATTTTAAACGCTCTTGAGCGCGCAGGTGCAACTTTTGACATGGACACCAAAGCGTCCGGTAAGCGTCAGTCTATTAGTAAGGCAGATCTTTTTGAGGTCGGCCTTTCCGGCTGTCCTGACAGCGCAAATAAGCGTCAAAAGCTGCTATATTATCTTGAATTGCCCGAAAGACTGTCGGCCAATGGTCTTTTAGATATACTCAACACACTTTATACAAAAGATGAATTTTTGGATATTTTAAGTTCCATATGGTGACGAAATGCGTCGTATTACTTTTCTTAGTACATTTTGAAATTTTAATATGCAAAGTATATTATCTCATGGTATAATCTCACTGGTTTACTGGTTTCTACACATTCTTAAAGGTGGGTGATTTTTCAGATGAGATGTCCTTTTTGTGGTTTGCCGGAGAGTAAAGTCGTTGATTCACGACCTGCTGAGGAAGGCGTAACGGTCAGAAGACGCAGAGAGTGTCTCCAATGCCAAAAACGGTTTACGACATACGAGATCATGGAGAGACTACCATTGATTGTCATAAAAAAAGATGGCAGCAGACAGACTTTTGACAAACAAAAGCTTGTCAACGGTATACTCAGAGCATGTGAAAAAAGACCTGTCACATTGGCAGATATCACCGCAGTTGCCGATGAAATTGAGCAGGAACTTCAGAATTCACTGGAGCGTGAAATCATGTCCACCCACGTTGGCGAAATGGTCATGAAGGGGCTCAAATCACTTGATGAGGTCGCTTATGTACGCTTTGCCTCAGTTTACCGACAGTTTCGCGACATCAATACTTTCATGGATGAGCTTAATAAATTACTAAACGAAAATAATTCATAGCCATTACAAAGGATTTGCTGCGGATCTGGATCTAGTACTTCATTCTTGAAATAAGTTTGCAAAAATTGTGGTAGGTTTTTTCGTCTGGCAAGGCAAAAAACTGCGGGAATACCACTGGTCTTTCAAGGTTTTTTAACGAAGTCAGACGGAACAAAGATGCCGCAAAATTTGTAAGCTTATTTTGAGA
>Ga0123355_10001847_pt1 | contig 29668 bp, 26 predicted proteins | sample TergutEmb28metaG_3_FD_89872 | JGI IMG/M metagenome (GOLD analysis project Ga0123355, IMG submission 89872) | Embiratermes neotenicus P1 segment gut microbial communities from Petit-Saut dam, French Guiana - Emb289 P1 | ecosystem: Host-associated > Arthropoda: Insects > Digestive system > Gut ... | reverse complement strand
TAAATTAGAAAGGTGGTGTATTGATGAGAAGAATTATTGCAACATGTTTGGCGTTAATATTGGCAGTTGCGTCTATTCTCATTTTCCCTACTGGCAACGACAGCGGAGTTATAGAGCTTCTGCTTGATGCTCAGAAAGTTCAGGCAGCTGAACGAACTTTTGATGCGGTGGATATCACACGTAATGAAAGCCCAGAAATCACATCGTTATCAATAGGCCGTGCTCTTTATGGGCAAACCCCACGAAATGGCTATGTTTTGGCCCCAACCATGTTTGGTCTTGCGGGAATAGATACAAAAAGCCCTTTTGTTTTGCGAACCCCAACAGGTTACGACGAACTGCCGTTAATTACTATAGATGGGCAGTCGCAGCCAACCGTAACGCGAGAAGATGGTAGCACTTTCATCGTTACGCCCGCAATTCCACTAACTTCAAACAGCGTATATGTTTTTAGGCTTGCCCACGACGATGGAGATATTACCTGGGCATTTCAAACTGCAATTCGTTTTGAAATTACATCGGTTTTCCCTCGCAACCAGGCCACCAATGTGCCTGTGCGCACAGGCATTGAAATAGAATTTTCCCTTGGCGATAATATCAATATTGAAGACCATTTCAGCATTTATCCCCATGTGGCAGGCAGCTTTACTCATCGCGATTCTACGGCTATTTTTATGCCAACATTTCCTCTTTTGCATGGCCAAATTTACACCGTTACTATAAGCGCAGGCATCTCTTTGCCTAACGCCAGCGAAGTTATTGCAGCTGACCGTGTGTTTTCATTTGAAACAGCCCCGACGCCGGTTCTGCCTCAACAATTGACACACAGGACGGCTGGAAATATACATTTCTCCAACCGCCATTTAGAATTTCCGTCATTTGCAGAGCCAAGCGTAAACTTTTGGCTAAATTATAACAGAGACGAAGGCCGACCTACGGTAAACATGGCTATTTATCGCATTGACGACCAAGCCCAGGCCATTGCCGCCACAACCAGGCTTGCCGGTGTGCCAAGCTGGTCAAGTCTACCTAATGTTCATAGTTTCGTAGACACATCTGACCTAACCCGGGTTTACTCGTCGCGTATTGGCAACAGGGTAGTCAACAATTCCTGGTGGCGTTGGAATGAAACATTTGACATTTCAACCAGCTTGCCCCCGGGGTTTTATGTGGTGAACGCCACAACGGATTATTCCCACAACCAAATGATATTGCAAATTACCGACCTAGCAGTGCAGGTAATTGTCGACAACAACATGGTCCTTGTGTGGGTAAATGACATGCACACAGGCCTGCCCACCGTCGGAGCACAAGTTTACGACCCCATTACCGGCAGAACCTACGAAGTAAGTACATATGGCATTGCCGTTGTAGAGCGCAGATTGTTGACAGGCGAATATCTAATTATTACAGCCGCCGATGGTAAACAGAGCGTTGTTTTTGCGCATTCTGCTGCATTTCAATCGTTTAATAGAAGTTGGGATAGCTGGGACTGGGACATGGACTGGGATTGGAGCCCACGGTCAAACGCGCCTGCAAACGATGATTACTGGACGGCGCTTCAACTGGACCGCACACTGTTCCAGCGCAGTGACACTGTATCCCTTTGGGGCTTTGTGCAAAATCGCAATCAATATGAAAATATAACCCATGTAACCGCCACATTAACAGAGCGCAATTGGTGGGCTTCCGGCCGGGACACATTGCATATGCAAAACATAGCAGTTGAGTATGGCGCGTATCATGATGAAATTAATTTGCCGCATCTAGACCCAGGCTCTTACGAAATTGCCGTCTACCACGGCGATATCTTGCTAAACACGATGTTTTTCACTGTTATGGACTATGTAAAACCCCCGTATCAATTGATTGTATCCTCGGATATAAATGCTATTTTCGCAGGCGAAGAAGTTAACTTTACCGCCAGAACGGAATTTTTCGAAGGGACACCCGTGCCGGATTTATACATCTCTTATCATTTCGCCGGCTGGGGCTTAAGAACGCCGGGTACCGGCCAGGAACAAACAAACCTCGAAGGCGTTGTGGAAATAAGCGCAACGCCAACGGCCTCACAAGCTGATGTGCAAGGCGAAAGAAGTCTTCGCTTTATGGCGGAAGCCACCTTGCCAGAAATTGGCTGGGTTAACGAATCTGCTTCCGTCCGCGTTTTTGTTAACGACATAAACGTGCGCCCCTGGGCAACACGTGATGGCAGGGACGGCACCCTAACCGTAAACGTCAACGACATCACCCTGGACCGCATAAACGATGGAACAGCAACACATCGAAGCGACTTTTTATGCGAACCAACTGCTGACCAAAGAATTTCTGTAGAAATTGTTGAAATTTATTGGGAGCAAGTGCGCGAAGGGGAGAGCTATTGCCATGCTACAAGGCAAGTGGTGCCATGGTATCGCCACGAGAGGCGCGAAAGGTCTATAGAGCGTTTTGACATCACAACTAACGAAGATGGCGTGGCCACAAAAGATTTCCAAGTGCCAAACCGCGAAAATGCCAGCTACCGGGCGCGCTTAACAACCATAGACGGCAATGGCCGCACAATAGTGCATTATGCCTTTATTGGGCGCGACTTTACAAGCTTTTTCCGAAATGCCAACAATGATAGTTTGTTTCTTTACGGCGCAAATGAAGATGGCTATGACGTAGGCGATGAAGTGGAGCTTACCATTATGCGCGGAACAGAAGCCGTAACACAGGGCAATTTCCTGTTTGTGGTGGTGCAAAATGGCATTTTATGCTACCACATCGGCACAAATCCCCTTTCGTTTACATTTGACGAGCGTCATGTCCCAAATGCCCAGGTGTTTGCCTTCCATTTTAATGGACACACATACAATAGCGGATGGGGGATGTCCCAGAGGCTGCGTTTTAACACAGAAAGCCGCCTTCTTGATATCAGCATTGACATATGCCAAGAAGCCTACAGGCCGGGGGATATGGCGACATTTACCATAACCACCACGGATATGGATGGCAACCCCAAGCCGGCCCATGTTAACATTAGCTTGGTGGACGAGGCTCTTTTCGCCCTGATGGATTACAACGTCAATACCCTTGCGATGCTTTACAGAAACGTAAGCGACAATTTAAGGTTTAGCATGGCAACCCATAGGACATTTGTTAGCGATGGCATAGAAGATGAAGCAGATGAGGACGAATTCCATCCCGGCGATATGCTTGCGGATGATGCCGCCCCTGTGGCTGCGGAAGCCACCCAAATACCCGGCCCGTTTTTCTCATCCGGTTCTTTGGGCGATGCAGATGATACCACCCACATACGTGAAAGATTTGAAGACACCGCTATTTTCGCAAGCTTGCAAACCAATAATCAAGGCGTAGGAACTTTCACCTTCCAAATGCCCGATAATATAACCTCTTGGCGCATAACCGCTTCCGCCATTAGCAATGACCTATACGCAGGCAACACCGTCCAAAATATAAATGTTACGCAGCCGATGTTTTTGCATTACACCCTTAACAGCACATTTCTTGTGGGTGACAGGCCCTATGTGGGCGTAAATGTATACGGAACAAGCCTTACCGGCGGAGAGCAAGTAACATTTGAAGTTTGGCGTGAAGATGCGCCAAATGATGTGCGCACCGCAACGGGCGTATCCTTTGCGAGGGTGAATATCCCCCTTTGGGAGATGACGACGGAAGGCTCTGGCGCAATTATTGTTCGCGCAAGCGTGGCAGGCCACAGCGATGCCGTGTTGCATCCATATACCGTGCTAAATTCTCACCGCCAAGTGGATACTGCATTTTTTTACGATGTCACCACCAACACCGTCTTTGACGTAAACCCTGGCGGCCTAACGAATATTACCTTTACCGACCATGGACGAGGGCAATTTTTAAGAGACCTGTTTTCATTGCGCAACGCATGGTGGGGCAGTGGTGCCAGAATTGAAGGGTATGTAGCAAGAAGAGAGGCCACAAGGCTTATCGGAACCCACTTCTCCGATGTCCGCATGTTTGGCCCTATAGGCAACTTTGATGTGTTAGAATATCAAACCGAAAGCGGCGGCATAGCCATTTTGCCTTATGCCGAAGCCGATTTGGCGACAACCGTGATGTTGCTGCCATTTATCAAGGATGATGTTAACCTGGCCGCGTTAACAGCCTATCTGCAAAATATTTTCGACACATCACCTACCGACAATAAAATGCTTGCATTGTACGGCCTTGCCCTTCTGGGCGAGCCTGTGCTGCTGGATTTGCATAGATACGCCGCATTAACCGACTTATCCGTCAGAAACACCGCCTATGTCGCTCTGGGCCTTGCTGCCCTTGGCGAGACACAAACTGCTAGATATCTTTACACTAACCGCATTGCGCCTCATATACAAAGCATTGCGCCTTACTATCGTGTAAATGTGGGCGCAAACCGCGCGGAAATTTTAGATGCGACCTCTGCCGTGTCACTTCTTGCGGCGCAGCTTGGGATGCCTGAAAGCCTAGGGCTTCACAATTATGCCAGAAGATACCGCTTTGATGCCTCAAACCGCAATGATGCTTTGGTGATGGGCATGGAACGCTTGGCCTTCATCGCCCATGAAATTGAAAACCACACAGATGTTGCCGCCAGCATAGCTTACACCCTTTTTGGCGAAACCATAACCCGCGATCTTGGGCCGGGCAGACAATTTACATTGCGCATCCCCGCCCAAAACATGCACGAATTTAACATAATATCCACAACCGGCGAAGTGGGCGCGGTGTCTATCGTTCGCACGCCTCTTGAGGAAATGGAAGCAGTCGAAAATGACATAACAATACGCCGTCAATTCTTTGTGGCGGGAACAAACACGCCCACCACCACCTTTGAACAAGGGGATTTGGTGCGTGTGCAAATTACAATTGACTATTCCGCAAGGTCGCTAACCGGCTCTTATGTAGTGACGGACTTCTTGCCGGCGGGCCTTGTGCATGTGCCAAATTCTGCAAGGTTTGGGGACAGATATTCCAGAGTGGGCTGGTGGGCCCATGCCAGAACCGAAGGGCAGCGCATCACTTTCTTTGATTTTAACAGCAGGTTCGACCGTATACACACATATTTCTATTACGCTCGCGTGATAAACCCCGGCACATTTATGGCTGAAGGCACATTCGTGCAAAGTGTAGGCGCAAGGGAATATATGACCGTGGGTGAAAATGCGGTGCTGACAATAAATCCATAAATTATTGCTCTTTGCGAGATTTCTCTTTTTTGAAAAATTCCGCAACACCCGCTATCAGCAAAAAGACAGCAAAAATTTGCTTCAAGGTGTCCGCTTCAAGATTTATGGCTATAATTGCACCGATTACTGCGCCCAAAAGGCCGCCCAGGATAATTTTTGGTAGAATTTGCTTTTCGATCATATCGTTTTTCGCGTGGGCAAAGACAGCGAAGGCGGCGGTTGGGATGAAATATATCAAATTTATGTTTTGGGCGGCATGTTGGCTTTGGCCAAAAAATATTGTTAGGGCAGGGATGAGGATGGCGCCGCCGCCTATGCCCATGCCGCTGATAATGCCCGCCAAAATGCCAATTGCAACCAGCAAAATAATATCCATCATGAAAGCATCACCCTAATTGCGGCAAAAATCATAATCCCGCCGAATATTTTGTGAAGCAAATTTGCAGAAATTTTTTTAAGCAACTTTGCGCCAATTACGCCGCCAATTACACCACCCGCAGTGACCCACGCCGCTGTAGCGATATCAATATTAATACCACCCAGATATATTACAGCAGAAACAATTGTAAGCGGCAATATTATGGCCACAGCCGTGGCATGGGATTTATGCGCGTCAACGCCTAAAAATTTCCGCAACGAAAGCACAGCCACAACGCCGCCGCCAGCACCCAGCAGTCCATTAAAAATCCCGCATAATAGGCCGGTGAAAAATTTTTTCATCAAAATCCCCCTTGCATACTTTAGATAAGTTTAGTATGCATGATTATTCAATATTCTACACATATTATTCTTGTACGACATGAATATAATTGGGGGTTGAGAGGATATGTCACATCAAGAAATAAAATGTAATGTAGAAAGCTGTAGGTTTAATTCTGGTAGCCATCACTGCACGCTAAACGAGATAACTGTGGGAAGCGAATCGCCATCTCGCGAGCCTGATACAGAGCAGGACACCATCTGCGCCAGCTTTTCTCACAAATAATACTAATCTTACGTTAAAAACATTGAAAGCAAGCTGCGAAATCTACAGCGATTCAAGTAGTTTCGCGGGGCAGCTTTCAATGATTTTTAACTTAGATTAGTACAAACTTAAAAAGACCTGTTGCGAAAATTGGTTTCGCAACAGGTCTTTTTGGATACTATGGCTATAAAATAGCTACTGCTTCGTTTCTCTTGTGCCTCTGCCATAGACGACATACAGCACAATGCTGGAAACCACCATCATTATCACAGCGTAAACAAAAGTAAGCGCCACATTGTCGGCGTTGGCGTCCTGGTTTGTTAAAATTTGCACATGGACGCCTAGAGGAAGCTGCAATGGATGGTATAGGAAGACCGACGTATCAAAATCTGTCATAAGAAAGTTGAAATTAAGGGCAAAGACGGCCAGCACCGTGGGCATGATAATAGGCAAAAGCACTATAAAGAAAGTGTACATGGCCTTTGCGCCCAGGTTTTTAGCGGCATCTTCTAAAGAGTCGTCCAGAGAGAAGAAGGCCGCCCTGGTTATCCGCAAGGTAAAAGGAATTCTGATGATGACATAGGCCATTATCATAATGATCATGGTGCCCGTCAGCACCGTGTTAAACATATACCATCTGGGCTGGTTGAAAGCCATCACAAGCCCGATGGCGATAAGCACGCTGGGCAAAAGCCAAGGTATCATAAAGGCATATTCTACAAAAGAGCTAAGTTTGCCTTTGTATTTTGTAATCATACGGCAAACAAGGATGATAAGCAGGCCCACCACCGCGGCGGCAATGAAAGAAAACATGATGCTTATTACAATTGGCCTGTATCCGGAAGCCCTGGTGAAGACATTGATGTAATTTTCCAGCGTAAGGCTGTCTATGCTGAAGGTTCTTGTGGCGATGGCGGATGCATCCGTAAAGGAAAACAGCGTAACCATAACCACCGGGGCCATGTATACCACAAATAGCCCGTAAGCAACAATGTGTACCAAGATATTGGCGATGGGATTGCTAATTTTTTGCTTTACCATGGTGGTTTTTACCTTGGACACGCTAAGGTAATGTCCGCGCTTTTCAAGCTGCGCCATTATCATGATAAGCACAATGGACGCTAGGCCCAGTATCAAGGCCATCAGGGCCGCCAAATCTCTAGAGCCTACGGTGCGCGAAAACGTCAGTATCATTGGGTTTATGGTTTGAAAATCGGGGCCGCCTACCAAAAGAGGTGCTGATGTGGCGTTTAGGCCAATGTAGAAGGTGAAAACGGTAACGGCCAAAAGCGATGGCGTCAGCACGGGCAAAACCACTCGGCGCAATATGGTAAATTGGCTTGCGCCAAGGTTTTTGGCGGCTTCGATGGTTTGAAAGTCCACACTGCGTATGGATGTTCGCAAGAAAATCAGATGGTTTCCCGTGGTGGCAAAGGTCATAACAAACAGCACCGCCCAAAAGCCCTGAAACCAACCGGTGTTGAAGTTTGGGAAAATTGACGCAAGTATGTTGGTGAGAAAGCCGTTGGCGCCGTACATAAACCTATAGCCCGATACCAATATGATACCGCTGTAAATTAAGGATGTCATGTAGCCCAAGCGCAATATTTTGGCACCTTTAATGTCGAAATATTCTGTGGCAAGCACGATGAAAATGCCTACAATGCCGACGGTTACGGACAGCGCAGGTGCCAGGATAAAGCTGTTACGCAGGGCTTGTGTTGCCCTGGCAGAGCCAAACAGCCTAACGAAAGGGCTTGTTGTGAAGGCGCCGTCCTGATAAACAACAGACACCACCGTGTTAAGGTTTGGCATGATAAGCACAGCAAAAATAAACCATAAAAGTCCCGCGTAAATTAGGGCGGTTAGGATTTTGGTCTTGTTTATGCGAAAAGTTTTTTTCTCTGGAGAAGTCATGTCCATTGCCCCCTAAAATTGCATTATGTTTTCGGCACTAAAGCTTATGGTTACTTCTTCGCCCATGGCATACATGGGCGTGCCGCTGTTTTTCTCTATCACGCGTATCAAATCCCCCTGAGAATTAAGGGTGTATTTTATATAAAGGCCATAATATTCAGAATTTTCAACCACGGCGGTTGTTGACAGGTGGCGCGGTGCCACATTGTTTACATAAACTCTCTCAAGGCGGATATAGCAGGATTTGTCCACATCCACGCCATGGCTTGCGTTGGCACCGACCCTCTCAAGAAAGCCTTTGCTTAGCTTGTTGATGTCCCCAACAAAATTGCATACAAACTCTGTAGAAGAAAAATTGTATACCTCGTCCGGTGCGCCAATTTGCTCTATTTTGCCGTGGTTGAAGACGGCAATGCGGTCAGATAGCGTTAGAGCTTCTTCTTGGTCGTGGGTAACATAAACAGTGGTGATGCCAAATTTTCTTTGCAAGTCTTTAAGCTCGTTTCGCAACTGCACCCGCAGCTTTGCGTCCAAATTTGAAAGGGGCTCGTCCAAGCAAATTATAGAAGGAGACGTAACCAAGGCACGCGCAATAGCCACGCGCTGCTGTTGGCCGCCAGATAGCTGGCTTACTTTTCTTTTCATCTGATGGGGTTCAAGCTCTACCTTCTTAGCAATCTCTTCCACTCTTTGTTTAATTTCTTCCTTTGGTATTTTCTTTACTTTGAGGCCAAAAGCGATGTTTTGAAACACGGACATGGTGGGGAAGAGAGCATAGTTTTGAAACACCATGCCTATATTACGCTTTTCAATTTCCATGTGGGTAATATCCTTGTCCGCAACTGTCACAGTGCCGGCATCAGGCTTGATAAAGCCTGTTATCGTGCGCAAAGTAGTAGTTTTGCCACATCCTGACGGCCCAAGCAGCGTAAAAAATTCACCGGCACCCACATTTAAATCAATTCCGTGCAGTGCGGTAAAATCTCCAAAATTAACTGTGATATTTCTTAGATTTATCATAAATTTCCTCAATCCTCAAATGACATAAGTTGAAGGTTGGGGACACGCAGCCCCCAACCTTCAGCTTTTATGCTATCTCATGTAGTTAAGCATAATATGCTCTGCCCAGGCATCAATATATTGTGCCACGAACTCCCAGTCAATATTCTGTACGGGAAGGGCAGATATCATGCGGTTAAATTCTCCGATGTCCTCAAGAGCGTTTACGTTGGCAGGCAAGCTATCAAACATCGCCGCCCATTCTGATTGAATTTGTGCCGAACCAAACCATTCTTTGAAAAGCTTGGCTTCTTCTTCATTATTTGCGCCGTTGATAACAGCGATGCCCTCAACTACAAAGGGTACGCCTACGCTTGGCACGACAAAGCCAGTATTAACGCCATGCTGCTCTTCTCTCATAGGTATGCCGCTATGCCATATTTGGGCCAGCTGTACAGGAGAGTTAGGGTCTGCGATGTTTGCAAATTGATCCACCCCGGCAACGCTTGGTACGCCGTGGATATAATACTGTCTGATATGCTCCCAGCCTTCTTCCGCTATGCCAAGATGTCCGTTGTCATCTCTAAAGCGATAAAGGATGCCGGCCAAAACCATACGGGTTGTGCCGCCGCCCAAAGCACTTTCATATTCATATATGCCATGGAAGTCTGGGTTCATCCATAAATCCAGCCAGTCTGTTGGTGCTTCTTCCGGCGACATTTGGTTAAGGTCATATGCCAGCAAGATAGCTTGAATAACCAAAGCATGATAGTATCCGTGGGGATGGCTTAAACCAGGGGTTATTTCGCCGGCCCAAGCAGGTATATAAGGTATAATTGCTTCGTTTTCAATGAGAGACTCCCAGAAAAATGCGTTAAGGCCAAATACAACGTCAGCAATTGGGTTGTGTCTTTCAGCCAAAAGGCGCGCGTGGGTGTCAGCACCGCCGGCTGTTACGCCTTGGATGCTGAAATTGTCTTCAGCGGCTCTGGATGTAAGCCATTCCAATCTTTCATCTGTGAAAGAGTTAGAATAGATGATGATGGTAGTGTTGGTTCCTTGCACAAGGCCATTGGCTTCTTCTACAGGGTCTTGCGCGGCCGGCGTAGGCGTAGGTGTTGCGGCCGGTGCCGGTGTTGGTGTTGCCGGTGTAGGTGTTGCGGCCGGCTCAGGTTGCCCTCCGCCGCAAGCGGCCAAAGCCAACGCGCCGGTTAACATTAAAGCCGCAAAAAAAGTTCTTTTCATAAAAATTTTACCTCCAATTTGTTTGGTTGTTGTAACTATTGTTGGTACAAATCAAATATATATTACAAGGAGCAATTTGTCAATACCTGTCGCATAGATATTTGTAAAATCTCGGTAAAATTTTATGGCTTTTGACAAGAGGGCGTATTTATGATACTGTAAAACTGAGGTGATGGGCATGAAACTTGACCGTTTGCTGGGCATACTTAATATTTTATTGCAAAACGAACGTATAACCGCCCCATATTTGGCTGAAAAATTTGAAGTTAACCGCAGAACCATCAGCAGAGACATCGACGCCCTTTGTTTGGCGGGCATACCCATCGTGACCCATCAAGGGGTAGGTGGCGGCATTTCCATTGCCGAGGGATACAAGCTGGATAAAAGTGTTTTAACTGTTGAAGAGCTATCCAGCATCATCTCTGCTATCAAAGGCATCGGCAGCGTTTCGGAACAATCTCGCATCGAAAGAACTTTGGACAAGTTTGGTGTAAAATCTGATGCCGTCGTTTCCATGCACGAGCCCGTGGTGATAGACCTTGCCTCTCATTATAAAGGAGATTTGACGGCAAAAATTGAGGCAATAAAACGCGCAATCCTTGAAAAGCGGCTTATTGAATTTAACTATTACTACGAAAAGGGCGAAAGCCATCGGCATATAGAACCCTATTTAGTTGCCTTTCAATGGGCCTCATGGTATGTCTTTGGATTTTGCCTGCAAAGGCAGGATTGGCGGATGTTTAAGCTAACACGTCTATGGAATTTGTCTCTGCGAGACGAAGCATATGCTCTGCGCGACATCCCGCCTGAAAAACGCAATTTTAACAGCCATTTGACAGATGACACCAAGCTTATTGCCCTATTTGATAAATCCGTAAGATACCAGCTTATTGATGCATATGGCCTAGATTGCTATAACGAAGCTGACGAAGGGCTATACTTAACAATAGGCTTCACAAACCGAAGCTATATGATAGGGTGGCTGCTTAGCTTTGGTGATAAAGTAAAAGTGCTGGAACCTGCCGACATCGCCAACAATATCCAAGCCATCGCAAAAAATATTTTATCCCTCTATTTATAACAGGACATACTGTTGTCGTGTTTTCCATGATATGATTGCAATAAAACAATTGAAGGAGCAAAACATGCCAAAAATATCACCAATTCTTATTTTTACCGGACAAGCCAACCAAGCCCTCAAGCTGTATGAAGAAGCCTTTGGCGCAAAAGTTAAGGTAAAGATGCTTTATTCAGATGCCGCCTCGACGGGCTTTAAGTACAAAGAGGACGAAAAAGATTTTATCTATCATTCGCAGATAATAATTGGAAACCAAATTGTCATGATATGCGATGATTCTGCTGATGTGCTTGAAAACAGCACCCAAGGCAAATTTGACAGGTCGTTTTTAATAGACCTTGTAGTTGAGTTTGATTCTGACAATGAACTGAAAGCAACTTATGAGAAATTGTCAGAAGGGGCCACGATAACCGAGGCTTTACATAGCCCTCATTATTGCTCTTTGTGCGCTGTATTGACCGACAAGTTTGGCGGGCGTTGGCAGCTTATGAGTGGGTACGATGGGTAGTTAAATATCATTATAATAAAAATGGGAGTGAAGAAAATGAACAAAGAAATTACGACAAAGGTAAATGAAGCTATTAAAAAGTGCAGCAGTGCAAGTTTTGGCCTGATAGACGAAAAAGGATATCCTTCGGTTTCTACTGTGTCGCTGATAAGGCCGGAAACAATTTCCGAAATCTATTTTTCTTCGGGACTAGATGGCAACAAGGCAAAGCGTCTTCAAAAGAACAGCAAAGCAAGCATATGTTGCTGCATCGGAAACAGTAGCAACATAACCCTTGTTGGGGATGCGGAAATTTTCACCGACCAAGAAACAAAAAGCAAATATTGGCTGGATTGGTTTAAAAATGTCTATGAAGGGGGCGAAACCGACCCAAATTATTGCGTCATTAAATTTACCACAAAGCGGGTATCGTTATGGATTGGCGAAGATGGCGCAGAATTTGAGATAGAGAGGTAATGGAAATGCATCAAGATATTATTGCAAGGGCAGGGGATGTCATTAATTCAAGAAGTGACTACATCGGCGAAGGCATGGATGGTTATGTGGTTTTGTCGTTGATAGATGAAAACGGCTATCCCACAAGCTCAACCGTAACCATTTCCAAGGCTGACGGCGTTAATTGGATGACATTTATAGGCGATATTGACGGTAACAAAGAAAAGCGCATCAGAAAATGCAGTAAAGCCAGTGTTTGCCTTGCATCCAACAATTACAATATCACACTTGTTGGCACAATGGAAATTTTAACCGACCCCGCAGTAAAAAAAGAGCATTGGCAAAAGGTGTTTCAAGAGGCCTACAACGCAAACTATGATAACCCACAATACTGCATTTTGCGCTTTAACACAGAGCATTACAACCTCTTCTTTGCCGATAATGATATAGAAGCAAGGGGCACTTTGTAAAAGCTTGGAGGAGATATACGATGTCACAAATAAAAATTAACTATGAAGATTTTTTAGACTTGGTGGACACAAACTATCGCGCCTTTGTTGAGGACTTGCACAGCTATATGTTGGAAAATGGGTGCAAGGCAACATTTGAGGAAAAGAAAACCGGCTTACTTGGCTCTTATAAATACACAAAGACCAAAAGAGCGGTTATTAACCTGCTTCTCAAAAAGCATGGTCTGCTTGTTCGTATTTATGGAGAATATATAGGCGGATATCCTGATTTTTTGAACACGCTGCCTAGAGAAATGGTTGATTCTATCGAAAAGGCTGGTGTATGTAAAAGGCTGGTGAGCAATGGATGCAGCCCAAAATGCACAGGATATGACTTTACAATCGAAGACAAACATTTTCAAAAGTGCAGGTATAACTGCTTTGAATTTTTGGTGACGGAAGAAAGCCAATCTTATATCAAGTCATTTATCGAGAATGAGATAAGGGAGAGACAGCTGTAAAACAACCTTCAAACCTGTTCGTAAACCCTATGTGGCAAACGGCTATAATAGGCGGTCGCCGGAAGATAAGCAAAAAATAGCCATCCGATAAGCCGGATGGCTATTTATATTATTCTCTTGTTTTGCCCATAAACACCAATGCCGCTACGCCCGGGCCTGTATGCGTGCCTATAACAGGCTCAAGATAAACGATTTCAGGTTTTAACCCTTCATGCCTTTCCTTAATTTGGCCAGCCATATACTCGGCATCAGCCTCGGCATCAGAATGAAGTATATAAACCATATCGCTTAATGCAAGGTCTATATTCTCAGCCATTTTCTCCAAAATAGTATCAAGGGATTTTCTGCGGCCCTTGGCTCTGCCAACCGGCACCAGTTTGCCCTCGTTGTTAACTATAAGGATGGGCTTTACGGAAAGAAGCGAGCCAACAAAGGCTTTGCCCACAGAAATGCGGCCGCCTCTTTGCAAATGCCATAAATCGTCCACTGTAAAGACATGGCACATATTCATTTTATTATCTTCAATCCATCTATGGGCTTCTTCAATGGCCTTGCCTTCATCGCGCATCTTGCAAGCCTGGCGCACAAAATGGGCCTGTCCCGCGGATGCCGCCAAAGTGTCAACAAAAAGTATTTTACGGTCTGCAAATTCTTCTTGAAGCTCTTTTAGGGCTACGCATACGGCGTTGTAGGTGCCGGAAAGCCCTGAAGAAAAGCCTACGTAAAGCAAATCGTTACCGCCTTCAAGGACGGGACGGGCAACTTCGCGGGCTTGCTCCGGTGTAACTTGGCTTGTCTTGGCGGAAATTTTAGCCTTCAGCGCGTCGTAAAATTCCTTGTGGTTAAACACTTGGCCCTTCACATAGCTAAATTTCTCTTCGTCCCCCATGATGTAGGCCAAAGACACGATGTGCAGGCCCAGTTGCTCTATAACGTCTTCCGTCAGGTTGCATGACGAATCTGTTAAGATTTGAAAGCTCATTATTTATTCCCCCTTGTCAGTATCTTTATCTTCCTCTTTCTTTTGCTTGCTAAACAGGGCACCAAAATCGAACTTTGATGTAATTGATGGTATCATGTCGATGAGCTTGTTAACGCTATCTTGATGCTTGATATTTACAAGTTGCACATTGCCGTCGGTTATCACCAAGACAGCGGAAGGCTTCATATTTGCCCCAAGGCCACCACCGGATTTTACCTCTTTTTTTGCCTTTTCCGAGCCGTCGTCAGCACCCATAGAACCGCCGGCCATGCCAAAGTTCACGTCAATCAGCGGTATTAGGGTGGTGGCGCCTGCTATTATGGGCTCTCCTACCACAGTTTTTGATGAAACAAAGTTTTCTAATTGATCAAACATGTGGGTGATATTGCTGTTAAATTCTGTTGCCATTTTCATCTACCTCCAGATTGTTTTTCGTTTTTACCTTCGTTTTAGGCTTTCTTTTAGCTTTCTTAGGGAAAATTAACCCCCAAATTTCCGGCTTTAATATATATTTAACTATGGGCACGGTTATGGCCCACAATCTAAAATATCCAATTAGCTGTATGTCAAATTGCATTTCTTCTTTTTCAAAATCTGGCTCAATGTGCATAGGGAAGGGCAGCAGTGCCGCCAGGGCATATGAAGCTGCTAGCACCAGGCCAGTTGTGTCGGGCTCTTTTGCACCATATCTGCCGCATATAGCGGCTTTTTTGGGGCGAAATGTTACAAAAATCTTCTTTAGCAAAGTTATGCTGTAGCCGATGATATTGGCGATGCCATTCATTCCAAGGTCACCTAAATCCATTGAAAATTTCTTCTTTTTCTCTTTTTTTCCTTCTTGCTTCTCTTTTTTTTGCTTCCTTTGTGATGATTTTGATGATTTCGCCGGCCTATCAGATGTTGGTTTTGCGTCTTCCTTCTTAACCGCTTCTTCCTTAACCGCTTCTTCGCTAAGCAAGCTACGTTTTATAATACCAGACAACCAGCTAAATTGCACATTATATTTTAGCTTTTCTTCTAAGCCTTCCTTCTTTACCTCAACCCTATACGTAGTTTTCAAAAACAGCGCGATAAGTATCAAAAGAAGCAATAGCCCTAGCAAAGCGGCTATTGTATAGCCCACAATGGCGAGAATTGTTAAAATTATCGACCATAATAGCTGGATTTTTTACTCCTCCTCAACAGCAAGGTTGATGCTGTAAAAATTATCCCAAGCCCTACGGCAAAAAAACTGCCGATGACGATAGAAAGGGTGATGAAAAAGTTGTAAGGTACGATGTTTACAAGCAGGTCAACCCGCGGGTTTAGTATCCAATAGTCATTATTAAAGAAAATTTCATGGAAGATAACAAAGGCATTATGCCAGTTTATTCCAATCAAAAATACAAGCAATGCAAATACCGAAAACACAGCCACAGAGACAATTTGCCATCCTTTAAGCAGGTGCCAAATCTTGTCTCGGCCAAAAATAACAAAAACAGCCAAAGTGAGTGCAAAGAGGGCGATGCTGGTGTTTATCAAGACATTTCCTGCGGTAAAAAGGTCTTGAACATCAATCATATGGCGTATCTCAATGTCGCTGAAAAAATACCTGGCTTCGCCGCCAACAATAGTCATAATCTGCAAATTGTCCTCGCGGCCCTGCATATAGCGTATCATGTGGCGCGTTACTTCATGCAGATGCTCCGGCTGCATATTCACCACTTCATAAGTATTATTGACATCATACTGCCAGATGTAAAACCACATACCGAAAGACGGGATGAAAAGGGCAAAGCGCAACACTAAAATAACCAAGCAAATAGCGTTTACGACGCCGCTTGTTGCAAACAATGGCCTCATAAACATTCCCCCACAAGCCAAGCTTTGAAGTTTGAAAAATCTGCATCGCCGTGGGCATCGCAAAACATCTGCACCAATGCTGCCGCTTCCGTAAAAGCGTCCATCTCATCAAAGACGGTTTTGACGATTTTATACGTAGCATAGGCAGCTTTATGCATATGGTCTTGACTTATGATGTGCAGCAAATTGTTGTCATCAGGTTTTATGCACAGGCAATATTCCATAATCTTCCCTCCATGTATTCAATGATATCACAATATGGCCGGGCTGTAAACATATAATTGCAAAAGAGGTGATTTTAAAATGACAGAACTTATTATCAAATATACAGGCGATGTTGTAGCTGCAATTAAGGCCCTTGACGCCATTGTGGAAATTTTAAGCGGCCGCTTTGCTATTATAACCATAGATGAGGACAAAATCCCTTATCTGGAAGATTTATCGGGGATAGATTACATAGAGCATCCTAAAAGCATCTGGCTTAATATGACAGAATCCCTTTATCATGCCTGTATACGCCAAGCCGTAAACGCCTTCGGCCTTACGGGCAAAGGCGTGGCTGTAGCAATAATTGACAGCGGTATAGATTATACCCACCCAGACTTTCGTAATGCCGACGGCACCACACGCATCAAATATCTTTGGGATATGTCGGCCACAGGCACACCGCCGGAAGGCTTTGAAAGCGGCCATTTGTACACGGAAGAGCAATTTAATGCCGCTTTGGCCACAGCCAATCCTCTTGGGATAATCCCACAAATAGATACCATCGGCCATGGCACGGCTGTTGCAGGGGTTGCGGTGGGCAATGGCGCGGCATCGGGTGGCGTTGAAAAAGGCGTTGCCCCCGAAGCGGACATCATTGCCGTAAAGCTGGGGCAGGGCAGCAAAACCACCGATTTGATGCGTGCGCTGAAATTTGTGGCGGACACCGCAAAGAAACTTGACATACCTGTTACCGTAAACATCAGCTTCGGCACCAACGAAGGCGCGCATGACGACAATTCTCTTTTCGAGCAATATGTGGACGAAATTGCCCAAAGCCCAAAAATGTCCATTGCAGTAGCTGCAGGAAACGAGGGCAGTGCCGGGCATCATTTTTCGGGCAATTTGCCTACAGGCGAGAGCGAAGTTGTGGAATTTTCAGTGGGTGCCGGGCTCCGTAGGCTATACATAGTGTTGTGGAAGGATTTTGCCGACGAATTTACCATAGAAATTGTGACGCCCTTGGGCAAAACCACAGGGGTTGTGCGTAATGTTGACCACGAAAAAACCGTAACCCTTGACGGTGCCAAAATCCACATTGATATGGGTCAGCCAACCCATCACGAACCTGACCAAATGATTTACGTGGACATTACGACATCAGCAACCCAGGACACCATAATACCCGGACATTGGAAGTTGATAATCACTTCTACACACTCAGTTGTAGGAGATTACAATATCTGGCTACCGACCACAGAGGAAGTGGGGCGTGACACGGCTTTTACACGACCAAACCCAAATGCAACTATAACCATACCGGCCACGGCGGCAAATGTTATTTCCGTTGGGGCCTATGATGCTTCCCGCGACAGCTATGCAGAATTTAGCGGCCGCGGTTTTGAAGAGCTGCCGCGCACAAGGCCCGATATTGTGGCACCTGGCGTAAATATATTAGCAGCCAGCGCAGGTGGTGGCTATGATACCTACAGCGGCACAAGCATAGCAGCACCTTTTGTGACAGGTGCGGCGGCATTGCTTATGCAATGGGGTATTATACAGGGCAATGATGCAGATTTGTACGGCCAACGCCTAAAAGCATATCTGCACCTTGGAGCATCACGCGATGCAAACAGAACCTATCCCAATGAACTTTGGGGATATGGCACCCTATGCTTGAAAACAACTTTGGACTATCTGAAAGACTTTGAAATAAAGGATGTGGATGCAATGGCGTCAACAAATCAAGTAGATTATGAGGCGATAACCTTGGCAGAATATGCAATAATGCCAGGCATAATAGATATCATAATGACCAATGATGAAGCTTTTCGCACATATGCGGCAACGCGGCCATATATCAAGATTGGGACATTGGTTGACGGCACATGGGCCGTGGCATATCTACCAGAAGATAAGCTGCCAAACCTTCTTAGAAATTTGAGCTTAAGTACTATACGAGTACTCCCTAGATTGTTTGGTTTGTTGGGCAAATCTTCATTAATTGCATCAGGAATTTTGCAGGTGCAACAAAGACCCTATCTGGATTTAAAGGGCAGGGGGGTTTTGATTGGTTTTATAGATACAGGTATAGAATACGCACACCAAGCCTTTCGTTATGAAGACGGCACAAGCAAAATTGCCACAATTTGGGACCAAACAGCGCAGCATATATCAGGCAGCAATGTTTTTATTGGCAGGGAATATAACAAAGAAGAGATAAATGATGCGCTGAAAAATGATTATCCTTTAGATGTACTGCCTCACCGTGACACCGTGGGTCATGGTACTTTTCTCGCATCAGTAGCAGCTTCGCGCGAAGAAAGCGACTATCTGGGGGCAGCACCGGATTCTGAAATTATCATGGTAAAATTGCGCAAGGCTAAAGAATTTTACCTAAACCGCTATAATATACCACCAGAGCAGGAAAATGCCTATTCGTCTTCCGATATACTTTTAGGCATAAAATATTTGGCGGACAAAGCGGCAGAGCTTAAACGACCACTGGCGATATGTATGTCTGTGGGCACTACTTTAGGGAGCCACGACGGCCTTTCAATTGTGGAAGAATATCTTTCCAACTTGGGCAAAGCCCCCGGTATTGCCGTATGTGTTGCCGCCGGCAATGAGGCTAACACAAAGCGTCATACTCAAAATAAGATTGCAAAAGCGGGTGATATAGTTCCGGTAGAAATAAGGGTGGGGGAAAATGTGCCCTCAGCCACAGCATATATCTGGAGCCTGCCACAAGACACAATATACATTTCGGTAAAATCGCCTACAGGAGAAATTGTCACAAAGCAAACTGCTTTTAGAGAAGAATTCTATTCGCAAAAGCTGGTTTTGGAAAAGTCCACGGTAAACATAAACTATTTCTTTCCTGTTGGCGGCAGCGGTAGCGACTTGATAGAGCTTATCATAGACATCCCGACGCCAGGCATTTGGACTGTAAATATACAAGCAAGCATTGTTTTGGATGGCACAATTCACATTTGGATGCCGCTTACAGGCTTTATGAGCGACCAAGTTGAATTTATAACGCCCACGCCAAATTATACAATTACAATGCCGGGTACCGGCCTTGGCGTTATAACCTGCGGAGCATATGACCCCAAAAACAATTCGTTGTACCCTGCATCATCTTGGGGGCCGACGCGTTTTCCTATAGTTTCTCCGGAACTAGCCGCCCCCGGCGTAAATGTACTGGGCATATATCCCACAGGTTATGGCGAAATGTCGGGCACATCAGTGGCTACGGCTATAACGGCAGGCGCAGCGGCATTGATGCTGCAATGGGGCGTCGTAGACGGAAACTATCCATCGCTTAACAACCTAAGGATACGGTCGTTTTTGGTGCAAGGTTGCGATAGGGATGCCAACATGTCTTATCCTAACGACCAGTGGGGCTATGGTAGACTAAATTTAATGCAAACTTTTAATATCTTGCGCGGATGATTTGCTCTGCACAGGTGATGATGTCCATGCCATCTGTTTCAATGGTAAAATGCGCTGTTTGCAGATATAGCGGCTCTCTTTCGGCCAGCAGCGCAGTAATTTTGGATAGCTTGTCACCGCCAAACAAAAGCGGGCGAGAGGTGTCATCTCCGATACGCGCCAAAATGGTAGCGGGGGATGCTTTTAAATACACCACCCACGCATTATCGCGCAGGATGTCCCTGTTTTTGCTATCCAAAATGCATCCGCCGCCGGTGGCGATTATCACATCATCCATAAAAGGAATTTGCTGGCAAAATTCATGCTCCAAACAGCGAAAATGCCCCTCTCCATATTTGTCAAAAATATGCGGGATGGGCATTTGGGTTGTTTTTTCAATTTCTGCATCCATGTCGATAAATTTTATGCCGTTAAGCTGTGATAGCGCCTGGGACACAGAGGTTTTGCCCGCGCCCATAAAGCCAATTAGGGCTATACGGGACTTTAGGGAGATTTTAATTGGCATGACCGCCTCCGTTTAATAAAATGTTCAATGCTTCATCAACCATTTCCTTTGGAACCGGGATACCGCGCAAAATCTCATATGTTTGTGCGGCCTGATAAACCAACATTTCAAGGCCGCCAAAGGCTTCCGGGCAACAGCCCGAGGGGGAATAATTTGCATCAAAGATAACGGGAAAGCGCTGCAAATTTCGCGGCACAATCCCCGGCAAAACAGCCATAATCAATATATCATCATCTACTTTGTCAAAGCTTTCTATATCGCAAACAGATATGTCAATTTCATAATGGTTTTTTAGCATAGACGCGGCAAGTTCTGCCTTGCTGCGTGTGCGGTTAATGAAAGTTATTTTTTTACAGCCTTCCTGTGCCATTGCACTACCAGCGGCCCTACCTGTGCCGCTGGCACCAAAAATTGCAACTTTTTTGCCCGCAACATCAATGTCGCGATGCCTAAAGGCCATCTGTACCCCATAAATATCGGTGTTGTAACCAATAAAGCCAGCGTCGGTAAGCTTTAGTAAATTAGCCGCAGATATGTGTTGCGCCGAGATGTCCAAAGCCGTGATATATTTTAACACATTGGATTTGTGAGGGGATGTGACATTAAATCCAATTATACCCAAAGCCTGTGCGCCGCGAACAGCCGCGCTCAAATTTTCAGGGGCAACATCGAAGGTTGTATAAATGACATCGTCGGAAAATTGCTTTGCGAAGAAGCCATGGATGAAAGGGGATAGGGAATGGGAAACAGGGCTGCCTATAATACCCATCATTTTTGTGTTGCCGCTAATTTGCATGGTTTTGTCCTCTTTTTGTGTAAGCGCGCAACACTATTCTTTCCGGCAAGCGTTTAAGTTTTACGGTCCATTCGTCTCTTTTCGCGATAGGCGCAGTTAAGATGGTGTGTATGCCAAAACGATTGCCGACGAAGCAATCTGTAAAAATTTGGTCGCCAATGATGGCTACTTGGTTTTTGTCCAGGCCAAGATGCTTCATAGCGCGGGAAATACCGCCGAGGGTCGGTTTGTTTGCTCTCCAGATATGAGGATAGTCCAAATTTGCGCCAAAGCCCCTAACACGCCTTTCGCTATTATTGGATAAAAGACATATGGCAAAGCCCTTTTTGGTTAGCCCCGCAAGCAAATCTACAATTTCCGCAGGCGGTGTTGGGATGTCAAAGGTTACGAGGGTGTTGTCGATGTCAAAAATAAGGCCGCGTATGCCCGCTTGCCACAGTTTATCATAGTCTATATGAAACACAGAATCCGCCGCCTCTTTAGGGAAAAGGTATCTGTTGTAAAACCTATGAAGCATGTTTATTTCACCGCCTTTGTTATCAATACAAATGGTATGCCCTTAACAAAATTTCTGTGCCTACGGGCAGTCGGATGCCGTAAACGGCTTGAGAGTGAACTTGTGTTGCAGCTTCGTTATGGTCATCATCACTTGAAAGGCCGTCATAGACAATGCGCGGCACAAAACCATACCCTGCAAGGATTTCTTGCGCAAAAGGCACGGATAGGCTTGTGACATTGGGCACCTCTACAAGCTCGACACTGCCATCATTTTCCAAAGATAGCACGAGACGCACATTTTCTGTAACACGTGTACCGGCAGGCGGAAATTGCGAGGCTATAACATTGCCTGCGTAGCCCACAAATTCATATTCAAAACCGAGAGAGTTAAGCTGCGTTACGGCTTGGCGCACAGACGTACCAACAAAATCTTCTATAATTTGGTAGTTTTGGTCAGCAGCAAGGCTTGCTGCAACTTCGGATGGTAATATGTTTCGCAAACGCATAATTTCTAAGGCCATTTCGCGATACATTGGCGTTACAGTGCGGCGGCCCGCTTCCCAAACATCAAGGGGCATGTCATGAACAAGTGCCATTATCAAATATTGTGGATTTTCCACAGGAAAATATCCAATGAAAGAAAGCGAGTATGAATAGTCCGGGTCGTCAGGCAGGCCTTGTTCCGCAGTGCCAGTTTTTCCACCTTGGGCAAGGCCTTCGATAATAGCAGGGCGTGCCGTGCCATCAGTAACTACATATTCCATGGCGCGTCGCACCCAATCGGAAGTTTCTTGCGAAATAACGCGGCGTTGCACCTGCTGTGGCTGCGAAAACACAATGTCACCATTGCCATCAATTATCTGGGACACAAAATGCGGCCGCACCACATTACCACCATTTATCAGCGTCGCAAAGCTGGCGATAGACTGTATAGGTGTTGTTGTAAAGCGCTGGCCAAAAGAAGATGTTGCAAGTTCAGAATCGTTAAGAGCGGCCACTGTAAAGACATAGCCCGCGTTTTCGCCGGGAAAATCAATACCTGTGGGTATGCCATAGCCAAAGTCTCGCTGATATTGCCAAAAAAGTTCTCGGCCAAGCATCTCCGCGATATCCATATGGGCCACATTGCAAGATACTGCCAATGCTTGCGTCAAATTTATCATCCCATGGCCCCAAGTGCGCACGCAATTAATTCTATGGCCCGCCACGTATTTGTAGCCGGGGCAATAAAATGTAGAATGGGGCGTAATTACCCCTTCTTCCAAGGCTTTTGCAACGGTGATGGACTTGTAGATACTTCCGGGCTCGAAAGTTGAAGTGATATTAAAATTTCGCCATGCTTCGTTTAGATAATTAAAAAACTGTGGGTCGTCATCGTCCAGCGCAGCTAGGCGCGCAGTTAAGTCGTCGCCTATGATGCGATTGATGTCCGCGGGATAGTTGGCATCAAAGCTTGGGTACTGCGCCATCGCAATAATCTCGCCCGTAAAGGGCTGCATAACGATAATAGAGCTGTTGCTTGCCTGAAAATCCTGCGCAAATTCTGCGGCAAGCTCTTCGGCAAAGCGTTGTATGGCCATATCCAGTGTGGTTACGATAGTTGCACCATTTAGAGGCGCGATACGCTCTGTGGTAAGGTTGCCTTCATTGCCAAAAGTTGTCATAATGCGGCCGGGGCTACCTGTGAGATATTCGTTAAACTGCCTCTCAAGCCCCCACCAAACACCGCGCTCAAAGCCAATTATCGGTGCCGCAAGATTACCTTGCGTATAGCTTCTTTGGCTGTATTCTTCGATATGTATGTCCCGTATCCTAAAGCCCGGATGAACAGATTGCATAGCCGAAAGCCAAGCGTCGAAGGCCTCTATTTCAGAATGTGACAAGCCTCGCTGTATCACAAAATAATGGGTATTGTTAACCAAAGCACCATCGGCATTACGGGCCGTCATTTGGGCAAATTCCTCAGATGTCATGCCAAAAAACTCTATCAGCACAAGTCTGTTGTCATCGCGTTCGTTTCTGCGTTCAGAGCCGGGCGCAGGCTCGGCCCGCTGCATAAGCATCCTCACATCCACAAAAACATTGTACACCGTGGAGCTAACCGCCAAAGATTGCATATTTCTGTCCGTAATGGTGCCCCTGGTAGGCCTTATCATCCTATCACCTTCAGAATGGCGGTTGACAATTTGCGTCAAGGTGCGCACAGCATGTGCTTCGCCGGCGAAGCTTTGCCATTGGGAAATTTCAAAAAGAAAAAAAGCCAGCACACACAGAAAAAAGACGGCCATGATGGCCAGCTTTTTGCTGCGCCATCTACGTGAAAAAGCACGCTTTTCGCGGACTTCTGCCCTCTTTTTACGGTATATTGATGTATTTTGTTGTCTTTGGCGCAATGCACGCCGTCTTTCCCTATCTCTACGATTATCCATAGCTAATTCTGTCCATCAGAGGAGAAAAGTATGCTCCAAAATCTAGGCAAAGAAAAGCCTGACTGGACCGCATTGTCCGCAGGGGCATGTGCAAAAAAGCTTTGCGGCTGCACTATAATCTCAACCATTTGAAAGTCTTGCGGGGGCATCATGCCCAATTGTTCTATGGCAATTGTTTCTATTTCCTCAAAGTTTAAGGTGGCGTAAATTTCACTGGCGCGGGCATCATTGGTGCTTTGTAAAACAGCAAGCTGGTTGCGTGCCGCTTCCATCTGCATATGGTTATATTCAAAGCGGGCATTTAAGGATAATATGATAGCCAAGCCACCAAAGAACGCTAAAATAAGTACATAGGACAAAAAGTTATGCCTATGCTTCGCCTGAACATCGTATACAAATTCCCGCCTTGTTCTGCGGCTTTTTTTCGGTGCGCGCTGTGGTTGTGGCAGCGGTTGTGGCGCAGGCTCGTAAGAAGGAACGTGCTCTTCCGCAATTTGGCGCGCAGTAGAATCCGTTGAATAATAAGCCGTCGCATCAGGATAATGCGGGCGTTGTCTATGATTTGAGCTTACTAAAATTTTATCATTTCTTGCCATTAGGGCACCTCTTTTGTTATTACACCATTATATTCCAAAATATTCCAAATTTATCTTCCACCATGCCATAAAGCTCGCTGAAAAAGGTCTTTTGCATTGGCATAAGCACGGCGCCACCTTCAGCCAATGCATCAAAAATGCGTTGCAAGCTGGCGGTATCATTAGAGCTATAATTTAAGCAGATATTATTGCCCGCAACATAGTTGCCCTGGGGCGGCGCATCCGAAAACATTACGTTTTCGCCGCCAATTATCATATCAGCATACATAATTTTATCGTCATAACCGGGCACTTGGTTGCCACCGGGTGTATCGGCATATCTCATAATCATTCCGTGGTTGGTTTCAAAAGCTTTTGCGTAAAATTCTAACACATCGGCGCAATTGCCGTCAAAGTTAAGAAAAAGGCCTAATTTGCTCATAATTTTCATCCTCGTCCTGTTTAAATTTTCTGGGCCACGCGCAGCTTTGCACTGCGTGCCCTAGGGTTTTGCGCAATTTCTTCATTAGAAGGCACAATTGGCCTTTTTGTCACAATGTCTACGACGGGCTGCTTGTTGCATATACACACGGGAAATTCCCTTGGGCATGTGCAGCTTGTTGCCAATGCGCGAAATGTGTTTTTCACTATGCGATCTTCCAGTGAATGGAAGGTGATGATACATATCCTTCCGCCGGGGCGTAAAGCATCAACAAAATTCTTTATGGCCGTTTCTAGGATGGAAAGCTCACTGTTAACTTCAATACGAATAGCTTGAAATACACGCTTAGCAGGATGGGGGCCATCAGACCGCGCCGCCTTGGGTATGGCTGCCTTTATGATATCCACCAACTGCGCAGTGCCGTCTATAGGCGCCTTTGCCCGTGCATCCACGATAAATTTAGCAATGCGTACTGCCCAGCGCTCTTCGCCGTAGTCCCGAAAGATTTTAGAAAGCCGCGCCTCATCATATTTGTTTACCACATCATGGGCCGATATTGCCAAATGCTTGTCCATACGCATATCCAGGGGCGCATCGTGGTTATATGAAAAGCCGCGTGCGCCGTCATCCAGCTGAAATGAAGATACACCAAGATCCATCAAAACGCCATCAGCATGAGATATCTGCGCCTCGGCCATAATATGCTCCACATTGCTAAAATTGCTGTGTACGATGCAAACCTTACCAGCATACGCCGCCAGTGCTTGTGTTGCCTTGCCAATGGCATATACGTCTTGGTCAACTCCTGCTAAGATGCCATTCCCAAGCCGCTTCACAATCTCTATGGCGTGGCCCGCGCCGCCCAAAGTGGCATCCACATACACACCATCGGGCTTGATATCAAGCGCGTCAATTGCCTCATCCAACAGCACAGATTTATGAACCATTTCCATTATAATCAACTCATTTCAATGCTCGGACATCTATTATACACTATTAAGAATCCTTTTTCAATAGTTCTGAGAAATTTTTATGTATGTTTATACAGACAGAAAACCTATCCCGAAATAATTTCTGGATAGGTTTCTCCAATTTAATTTGGTGATATAAGCATAAGAACCTATTTACTATCTCGCTTTCGGCGGATTTTCGCGCGTTTTTTCCCAGGGCAAGGCGCGCGCGACCCAGCGGTTTGCTACGCAAACTGGGCGAAGCCCACTTTCGCAGAGCGAAAGCGCCAAGGCATATAAGTAGACTATCTGCTAGGAGCGCGCAACACGGCCATGGGAAAATAAGCCGAAAATGCGTCGGAATGAAGATAGTAAACAGGTTCTAAGATTATGACGTATTTTTCCGCACAAACTCTCGCGGCGAAAAGCCGGTGTGTTTTTTAAACACTTTGCTGAAATAAAAGCGCTTTCAAAGCCCAAACGGTCTGATATTTCGTATATTTTTGCATTATCCGCAAGCAGCATTTCTTTTGCCCGCACAATTTTTTCTTCATTAATATATTCCACAAAACTATGGTCAGCATGTTTGGCAAAGAGCAGGCTGATGTATTTTGGGCTATAACCAAAGACATCGGCTACTTGCCCAAGGGTTAACTGTTTATCCAAATTTTGCCTGATGTATTCTTGCACTTGGTTCACGATATGACTCTTTTTGCGGTCGCTTTGATAGAAATACACAGGCCGCATCCTGTTTGGGTCCGTTAAGCCTTTGTGGGCAGCGCTGTAAGAATCGCTGATAGAAAGCGGCGAGGGCACTTTGGTGCCCAAAACACAGTCCAAACTAACATTAAAATAATTTTTGATAAGGTGCATCGTTTGCTCCAGCACGCTTTGAAGCAAGGCCTGATAATCTTCCGACTCCTGCTGGTTGAGGCAAAATGTAATAGCAAAATGGCGCAAGTCTACATTTGTAACATGGCAGATCATGTATTGGTCTATAGTTTCCTTGGCCATGCGTGTGGTGCTGGCGTAAAGGCTCATTAGATGCTCGGTACTGGCTGCCTCTGCGCTAGGGCTGTCAAGCTCACAATAACACACAATATAAGAATCAAAGGAAAAGTCGATGTCAAGCTGCGCCCTTTGCTGCTCAAAATGCTCTTCATCGGCAAAAGAGTTCGCAAAAAGTCTCATAAAAAATCTATCGTACAGCGATTGCACCTCATGTCTTTCTACCATGGCATCATTGCGCAGCCTACCCAGGCTATGCAAAATATCCTTAGCCTTTGTTATGGATTGCGCCAGCATTTCTGGCGTTAGTTCCAACTTTACCAGATAGTCCACCGCTTGGCCGCTCATGGCTTGCCTAACATGCTGGTATTCCTCAACGCTGGTGAGGATGATGAAAAGAGGGATGCGCCCATATTTTTCGCGGCAATCCATCATTAGCTCTAGTCCGCTTAAAATAGGCATCCTAATATCTGTAATTACAATATCCGGGCGTTTTTGCTCTATCAATTCCATGGCGATGCCGCCATTTCGCGCGGTGCCGCATATCTCAATGCCGTATTTATCCCAATTAAGCATGGTTTGCAGGCCAACGAGAACCAAAGGCTCGTCATCAGCTATCAACAGCTTTATCATATCGCGCCACATCCTCCCGAAAATGGTATCCGCACAATTACCCTCGTAAATTCGCCTGGTTGGCTCTCTATGCGCAAACCATATTCTGTCCCAAATTCATATTGTATGCGGGTGTGGACATTGTATATGCCCACTTTTTGGAAAAGACCTTGATTATCCGTGCCTTCGGCTTTAAGCACGCTTTGGATTGTGTCATCATCCATGCCTATGCCATCATCTTCCACGGTAACTTCCAATACATCACCCGAAAGACAAGCACTTACGGACACGGTGCCAATGCCGCCATTAGCCTCAATGCCGTGAAAAATAGCGTTTTCAACTATGGGTTGAAGGGTGAAGATGGGTATGTCGCAGTCTAAAAGCTCGTCAGGAACATCCACCTGCGATGTGATAGAGCCGCCATAGCGATAGCGCGAAATGACGAAATAGTCTTCCAGCAGGGCAAGTTCTTGCGATAAGGGCACAACAGCGCGGTCAATTTTAGCAATGCTTTTTAGCAAGCGCGAAAGCGAAACCGTTATTTCCGCAATGCCCGTAGCATTTTGTATTGTCGCCATCCATTTGATAGAATTTAAAGAATTATACAAAAAATGAGGATTTATTTGACTTTGCAGCATTTTATATTCAAGGTCGCGCTTGCGCTTTTCGCTTTCCACCCGGGATTGTATCAAAGCATCAACATCCCTGGCCAGTTGATTTATGCCACGGCCAATTTCGCCAAATTCGTTGTCCCATTCGATGTGGGGGTTGGGCACAAAGTCGCCGCTCGCAATGGCTTGCACTTGCTGGCCAATTTGCCTAACGGGGCGGTTTATAATGCGGGAAAGATAAAGCGCAACCAACACGCCAAGGATGAAAACACCAAGGCATATAAGCAAAAGCAGCCGCACAACAAAATAGGTTTCTTGTAAAACCAAGCCGGTGGGGAAGGTTTGTGTCAGCACAAGGCCTGTTTGGCCCAAAGGGCTGGAAACCGCCAAATAACGGCCCCCATTTTCGCCTTGAAAGGAAAAGATGTCCGTGGTGGCATTAAGTGTGGCATCACTGGTTGGGCGCATGTCGTAAAAATTTAGCTCCACCTCAACAAACTGCCCATCCGCAAGCTGGTAGTTTGCTTCTCCAACTTGCAGATAAAGATTTCCTTCGTCCAGAAAACGATAGCCAGAAAGCGGCCGCGATATCACATTTGTGGATATTGCCAGATATATATAGCCAATTTTCGCTCCATCCTCACTGCTTAAAACAGGGCTAACTCTATAAAGTACGGGTTCAGCGGCTTGCGGTGCTAGCGGATCCACCTTAATGCCTGCCCACTGTTTTTGAGCATCTTCAGCAAAATCGCTCAGCAAGCCCAGTGTTATGGGCATCAGTGGTATTCTGTCCGTTAGAAACACAAGCTGCACGCGGCGCGACAGATCCGCATCTGCAACAACCAAGCGACGAAAATGCAGCTCTCTATAGGCTACAGGATTTTGCATCACATCTTCATTTAACCCGGTGTGTAAGTCACGAATAGTCCTAGGGTCTTCGTATTCATCCAAAAGAAACCTTGTAGTTTGAGGATTGTTAATAGCGGATAAACGTAATCTGTCCAGATATTCTATATCACGCTGCATCAGCTCTGCCACAAGGTGCAAATTAAACTCCACAGACTGCAAAAGGTTAGTCCGCACCACTCCTTGCAACTGCACTAAGCTAAACACAACCAAAATAACTGTGACAAACAACGAAAAGGCAACCGTAACAAAAGTAAGTCGAGTTTTTATGGATCGATAGACTTTTCGCACAATGTACCTCCTGGAACTTTCAAAAGTTGGGGAAATTATAGATATTATACAAGAAATATTGCATGTTATTTTGGTTGATTTATGTTACGATACATAATATGCTAATCTATTTCTCCACCAGACCTAACCCAAGTATACCACATAACCCGAAAGGAGTAAATTAAAATGAAAAAGCTTACACTCTTTTTTGTAACTGCAATGCTCTTTGGTATCTTAGCAGCCTGTACACCGGCAGCTGAAACGC